>Ga0209181_10000044_pt1 | contig 183768 bp, 155 predicted proteins | sample MAT05_FD_187208 | JGI IMG/M metagenome (GOLD analysis project Ga0209181, IMG submission 187208) | Freshwater microbial communities from Lake Fryxell liftoff mats and glacier meltwater in Antarctica - MAT-05 (SPAdes) (version 2) | ecosystem: Environmental > Aquatic > Freshwater > Ice > Liftoff...
TGTGTGGGCACAATCCCTCCAGGCAGGCATTGAGGAGCGTGACGGGCAGATTGGTAGCCTCAACCAGTCTGTGGCCGAGGTTTCTGTGTGGGCACAATCGCTCCAGGCAGGCATTGAGGAGCGTGACGGGCAGATTGGTAGCGTAAACGCTGAGCGAGATAACGCAATGGCACTTGCAAATCTAATGCGTTACAGCACATCTTGGCGCCTAACACGGCCGTTGCGTTTTGTTGCTAGGTTAGCTCGTTACGGCCTTACGAACGAAGATCGTCAAGCACTGCGCCAGCGTTATCACCGGTTACCGCTGCCTGCTCCTGCAAAGCGTCTTGTCAGTTTTTTCCATGACAAGATAGTTGGAAAGGCTGCGCGCGCAATACGCCGAAGTGCGCTGCGCACGTCACAGTTCCAGCCTCCATCAATAGAGTCCCCATCAAAACCTAATATCGTGCCAGATTACATCGTCTGGGGTGTCATCGATTGGCATTTTCGCCATCAGCGCCCCCAGCAACTTTCCGTCGCTTTGGCAAACACTGGGCGACGTGTTTTTTATATTTCTCCAAATTTCACAGATGATGAGCGCGCAGGTTTTGAGTTCGAGGCGCTGGATGACGGGGGCTTGCTGTTTCAAGTAAAGCTATTCGTCAAAGGCGCACCCGTCATTTACTCCGCTGCACCAGAAGTCGAAACCATTGCTCAATTGAGAGCAAGCATCGGTGAGATGTTGGAATGGGCTAACAGCAAGCAGATTATTTCGTTGGTCGATCATCCCTTCTGGCATGACATAGCCTCGGCGCTGCCAAACAGCCGCCTGATCTACGACTGCATGGATCACCACGAAGGCTTTGGCAACAACGCTGCATCTCTGATGCAGTTGGAAAAATCGATGATTAGCAGCGCAGACCTAACTATCACCACATCTTCATGGCTGGATAACGCTGTCGGGCCACACGCCAGGAGGCGGGCGTTGATTCGCAACGCAGGCGATTACGATCACTTTTGTAGGGCACCAGATAGTGTCTATCGAGACCCCCAAGGTCGCCGCATCATCGGCTACTACGGCGCGATTGCCGAATGGTTCGATCTGGATCTGGTGGAGGCTGTGGCCAAGCACCACCCAGAGTGCTGTGTACTCTTGATCGGTGCAGATACCGTTAATGCGAGGGCAGGGCTGGCAAAGCTGCCGAATGTCACCTTCACCGGTGAGGTGCCCTACAGTCAGCTTCCTTACTATCTTTACGGCTTCGATGTCTGTTTACTGCCCTTCAAGGTGATCCCGCTCACCTTGGCCACAAACCCGGTCAAGGTTTACGAATACCTCGGCGCCGGTAAGCCAGTCGTGGTCGTTGATTTGCCGGAGATGACGCAGTTTGTGGGCTTGGTGTACGCGGCAGCGGATAAAGATGCTTTCGTTGCTGCAGTCGGCAACGTGTTGAGTCGGCCAGAACCTGATGCCTTGGTTCGGCAGCGCAAGGCTTTTGCGCAAGGACAAACTTGGCGGCACCGGGCTGAAGTGCTTATTGAGTATGCCGAATCGGCCGCTCATGACCCCAAAATCAGCGTAGTTGTCGTTACCTACAACAACCAGGAGTTCACTCGCGCCTGTCTGGCAAGTCTGGATGAGTACAGCCATTACGAAAATATAGAAATCATCGTGGTCGACAACGCATCCAGCGATGGTTCCCCGGCGTTTCTGGCTGAGTGGGTTGCTGGCGAAAGCAACCGCCAGCTCATCCTCAACGAAGACAACCGAGGCTTTGCCGCGGCCAACAACCAGGGGCTAGAGATTGCCGGCGGCGACTACCTGGTGATGCTCAATAACGACACCTATGTGACGCCTGGGTGGATTCGCACAATGGTTCGGCATCTTGTAAGAGACAAAACCATTGGTCTGATCGGGCCAGTGACGAACAATATTGGCAACGAAGCCAAAATTGACATCACCTATGGAAGTATGGATGAGATGCTTCTGAAGTCGGCCGCTTTCACGCGCCGTCACGTCGGGCTGACATTCCCGCTAAGAACAGCCGCATTTTTCTGTGTAATGATGCCCCGGACGACCTACTCACGCGTCGGCACCTTAGACGAGGTCTTTGGTCGAGGCTTCTTTGAAGACGACGATTATTGCCGCCGTATCGAGCAACTGGGTTTACGTGTTGTTTGTGCTGAGGATGTGTTTGTGCATCACCACCTCTCTGCGTCATTCGACAAGCTCAAAGGAGATGAGAAACAGGAGTTAATGAATAGGAATAAAGCGATATATGAAAAGAAATGGGGTGCATGGCTTCCGCATGCATATAGAGATTAGATTGACATATTTAATTTATTTTTATAAAAAAGGAGATTCTGATGTTAAGTAAATATCCTTCACATTTTGTGGTTGTTCTATTGGGAATACTAGGAGTCACTGCCTGTTCTGACGAGGGTAAGAATCAAGTCGGAATTGGCACCAAAGCGACCGCAGTAGAGCAATCTGCGCAGCAGCTTACAATCCAAAAATGGGGCCCTCACGGCACCATTGCGGGCCAAGGATTTTTGGTGCAAAAAAACGGTGACTCAGCACTTTGGATCGAGTTTTCTGGCCCTGGCAACGCAAATAATTTAGAAATTTGGTTTGGCGACACAAAGCTCGCTAGTGCCATTGAACCCGGTAAAGGCGGCTCTGGCCAAATTCCCCCTGCTCTGTTATCTAAACCGAAAAGCGTACCAATCTACATCCTAGACAAGACGTCCGGGAAGAAAACAGAAGTAGGAATTTTCGAGATTACGCTTAATAAATGATTACTCAACGCGCCGCATCCCCAAATGTGCGGGGACAAACCCCATCGAAAACAAGTCACTTAAATAAAAACTGTTCTCCTGGTGAATTCTATCTTGACGAGAATTCGAAATTCGAAATCTTGGGTACTCCACCCAATTTGAATTTTCCACGATGGATGCAAATTACGCATTGTGAAGACAAACGCCATTCGATTGTTTTGGTGGCCGGGGAGAGTCTTAAACCAACAGAGATTTTTGAATTTGAAAAGGATGTGGGGCTCTATGTTCGGTATTCAGCAGCGTTACCAAACATAAGTGCAGATGGCTTGGTTTGTAGTATTCATTTTCTTGAATCAGACCAACTGCATTCGACATCACAAATTTGTGATCTTCCGATTACCGGTGGGCAGCAGTCACCCTACTGGAGAATTATTGATTTAGATCTTTCGTTTTTGGCTGGTCGCAAAGGGCATCTTATACTTTCCTGTCTGCCAGGACCAAACGGAGATCCATCCGGTGATTGGCTAGCGGTATCTGACCTATGTATAGCAAGGGAAGATAAATTGCTTACTTTAAAGGCTCGCTCATTTCATGACCTACGATCTCGGAATGAGATAGCACATTTTAGTATCGTCTATCGACATAGCATGTACTCTTCGGTGCAGAATCAGCGCGCTGAAATTGCCGCTGGCAATTCAAGACCCGTGAGAAAACTCTCACCCCTACAATATTCCGCTGAAGACTCAAATGCCGCAAAGCTGAATGATGTTGAGCCATTAACTGGTGAGTCCCCATATGGCTACGCATCGCGATTGCTAGCGTCCTGCATTCCTCAGCGCCCTCCAAACTTTGCCGAGCGCCTCAAATCCATGACCAGTAAAGGTAGCGTTGTAAAGGTGTTGTCGCTTTGCAGTGGTGCTGCTCGAATTGAAGCAAGTTATGCGGCGCAAGTGGGTTTAAATGTTGAGTGGTCTCTTCTCGATATTAATGCAGACCTTCTCGGTTTGGCGTCAAAGCAGTTCCCCCCAGAAATAAAGCTTGATTTGATTGACGCCAATGCAAACGAGTTGGAACACTCCGGAGAAAAATGGGATGTCATTCTTTGCGTCTCCGCTTTACATCATATTGTCGAGCTTGAGAAGCTTATAAAATTCTGTCACGACAGTCTGACTGAGAATGGTGAATTCTGGAGCATAGGGGAATATGTTGGAAGGAACGGAAATAGACTATGGCCAGATGCAAGAGCAGAGGCAAACAAACTCTTCTGCCAATTGCCTGAGCAATATCGGCTCAATCGACATGCCAATCAACTGGATAGTGAACTTCCTGACAATGACTTCTCTGTTGGTTGTTTTGAAGGAATTCGAAGCGAGGACATTGAGTCAGTTTTAGATAGATGGTTTTATCCAGTTGACGTCTATCGCAGAAATTGTTTTCTTTGGCGTCTAATAAATTTGGCCTATAGTGACAACTTTGACCTTGAGAATGTTGACGACCGAGATTGGATAATACGTATGGTTAACGCCGAAACTGAACACTTCCGTATAGGGGGCCGTGGCACCGAGCTATTTGGCGTGTACAGTCCAAGGCTTTTCAGTCAAACCATGCGCTCCATGAACGAATAGCATGAGCACCGAAGCCGACTCACGCCATGCCGTTATACACAACTCATTTGACGTTCGCTTTTCGGTGAGTTCCCGCACTTCGAGGACATCAAACTCAATCAAAGGGCGTCGAATTGGACGTGAAAAGCAACTCAATTCGCCGCCTATTACATCGAAACCAGTGTTTATTTCATGACACGTGAGTTGTGTATAACGGCAGGGACTCACGCTGGCGGGGATCTCATCAACCGCGCTACACCATTGGCGTCATGGTTGGTTTGCTGTATATACTTCCGGTAGCAATGGTTTACTTCATTGGCCATCGTATCGCGCCGATGATGGTTGAACGGTACGCCGTCCCGCTAACGCCGACTTCTGGGGCTGATCCTCAACTCCTCCAAGGCGCAAACGAATGACCACGGTCTTTAAATCAATGACAATTGGATTAGCGTTGGCAGTAGGTGCTGCCCTGACGCTATGGGGGCTTGTACAGATGCCCTGGCCCGCAGCAACCGCATTTGGGTGGAGTAGCTTGATCCGTTATGCGGCTTTTCTAGTGTTTGGCACATTTGCTATTACGCTAGTTGCAAGGTGGACAAAACTCAATGGTATCGTTGTCGGCGGACTTATCGGATGCGCCGTTGCAATCATTACAGGCGCAATCTGGCCGCTTGTCGTGACGATTTGGTTTGCTATTTCCTGCTATGTGTTGGGTCTGCACGTCCTCCAGTTGTTGAAAGTTGAGGCCGCAAAAGTAACCGGTGTCACAGCATTTTTGGTCGGCGCGTGTATATATGGAACTGCAATCGGCTTATTGGCGCATTACCCGGTCAACTACCCGGGCCTGTATGGATTAGTACTAGCTGTTCCCTTGTTGCTGGGCTGGCGTTCGATACATTCAGCAACTCACTCTCTGCTCGAATGTTTAACTGCTCCATCAGAAAAAAAACTGCTGGATCTGGCGATTGCATTAATTGCGCTCGTTCACTTTTCTGTAGCCTTAATGCCAGAGGTCGGGCACGACGCGCTTGCCATGCACCTTTTTATTCCTGGACACTTGGCTGCGAGGCATGAATGGGGGTTTGATGTAAATACCTACGTTTGGGCTGTAATGCCAATGTTGGGCGACTGGATATTTTCAATAGGCTACATGTTGGCAGGGGAGCAAGCGGCTCGTCTGATCAATGTCGGGTTCATTTTTGTTCTGGGCTGGTTGATTCGTGATCTCGTGTTATGGGCAGGAGGGAATGCAACAGGTGCGCGTTGGGCTGTTCTCTTGTTTTTGACTACCCCACTGACATTTACAGAAAGTAGTAGCCTATTCATTGAGTCCATCTGGACGGCATTTGTTGTCGCAGGTTCACTGGCCGTTTTCAAGTTGGCTCAATCGGACGATGATCAAGCCACTCATTTACCATTGGCTGGTATTCTGCTGGGCGGGGCACTTGCTGCAAAGGCAGTGACTTTTACAGTGTTGCCGGTGCTCTTTCTTGTATTGGTATGGCGTTACCGGGCATGGTCCAAACGCCGGTTAGTAGGTGCCATCGCGCTGGGCTTAGTTCTGCTTTTAGCCATTGGGTCGATTCCTTACGCTACGGCCTGGTACCTGACGGCTAACCCAGTTTTCCCGTTCTTTAACCATATCTTTCAATCACCTCTCTGGCCTGCAGTAGCCTTTGATCCGCCAGCGGTCTTTGCCAAGGGTTTGACTTGGGATGTGCTCTACCAAGTGACATTTCATTCAGAACAATTCCTCGAAAGCAGGACGGGTTCGGCAGGTTTTCAATGGCTATTATTGTTCACGCCAGCTTTGCTGACTCTCTTGGCTGCCCGCCATGGCCGAGGACTTGTCTTGTTTGTAGTAGCGGTGCTATCCGTTGCGCTGACTTTCCAATCGCTCGCATACCTTCGATATGTATTCCCTTCCTTTGCTTGGGTGGCAGCAGGTATTGGCGTTGCTATTTCGGTGGGATACAACGGTTCTATCGTCTTCAGAAGATTTCTATTCGTTATTGGATCGACGGTAATTATATTGAACGTTGTGTTCTTCAAATCCGGCACCTATTACGGTGATTTGTCTCCGCAAGCGTTGATGGGCAAGTCCGAGCGGGATGCGTATCTCAATAACAGATTGCCAATTAGGAATGCAGTTGAATTGGTGAACAATCTCAACAGTAGGCGTTCGCCCGTCGCAGTGTTTTCTTCTCCTTTAACAGCTGGTCTCAATTCGGATGGCCTTTACCCAAACTGGTACAACCACCGTTTCCAGGTAAAAGTTTCCGAAACAAAAACAGCCGACGATATGGCGCAGCTGTTAATGGACCAAGGGGTTGATTACGTCATTCTTGACAGTAATTGGGGCATCTCTGACAAGCGAATGTTGATCGAAAATGTCACACAAAAGATCGCAGCGTCCGGCAGCATCACTGTGCGCAAGCTGAACGATAGCTATCGCTTTCAAAATGAACTGTTGAAAAACACGGACTTTTCAGCTTTGGATGGCTGGGTACTCTCCACTGTCAAACCTGTTCTAGTTGCTGGGCGAGTGACGGTAACCGTTGCAACTCCTGCAGCTCAATCCGTATCAGTGGTGTCTGGGCGTCGTTATCAAAATAGCGTTACGGCATTGTGTGCCGACCAGCCAACTCAAGGTCGGGTGCAGGTTAACTGGCTGGACTCAAAAGGCGGCTTCATTACTACGAACATTAATGTATTTGATTGCGCCACTGTTGAGACAACCCAATCCATGGAGGTAACAGCGCCAGCAAACGCATCAACAGCTATTGTTTACGCCACTGCCCATGGCAGTCTCCCTATAATCATTACCAAGGTTTCTTTCAGACAATGAGTGCCGACTTGATTGCCAACCATTTACCAGACGCACGCATTGCTGTAGTCATTCCTTGTTTTAAGGTATTAGTGCACATTGCCGACGTTATTTTGGCAATGCCAAGTATGGTCTGGCGCATCTACGTGATTGACGACGCGTGTCCGGATGGCTCTGGCAAGTTTGTTGATGAGCACGTATTCGACGACCGCGTGAGGGTTTTGTACCACAATCAGAACCAGGGTGTTGGTGGTGCAGTTATGACAGGCTACCAAGCTGCAATCGCCGATGGCGCAGATGTTATCGTGAAAGTGGATGGCGACGGTCAGATGGATCCATCTTTGATCCCATCGTTTATCGAGCCGATTCTTTCTGGTGAGGCTGATTACACCAAAGGCAATCGTTTTTACGATCTTGAACAAATACGCTCCATGCCACCTGTGAGGTTGTTTGGTAATGCCGTACTCTCACTGATGACCAAACTCTCCTCTGGGTACTGGAATCTCTTTGATCCAACCAATGGTTATACCGCTATTCATGCGGATGTTTGCAAGCACCTACCATTCAAGAAAATAAGTCAACGCTATTTTTTTGAAACGGATATGTTATTTCGACTGAATACGCTGCGTGCGGTCGTAGTGGATGTGCCCATGCATACCAAATATGGCGAGGAAGTTAGCAATCTAAAAATTTCCAAAATTGCGGGTGAGTTTTTATTCAAGCACGCACGTAATTTTTTTAAGAGACTTTTTTATAACTATTACCTTAGAGATTTGTCGATGGCCTCTATCGAATTGCCTATTGGTCTAATGATGTTGATTTTTGGAATTGCCTATGGCGGGTATAACTGGTACGAATCCTCACAACTTGGGATACCAACACCTGCGGGTACTGTCATGTTGGCCGCCATGCCGATGCTGATGGGGCTCCAGTTTGTGCTCGCCTTTATCGGTTATGACATTGCCGCTGTACCGAAACGCGTCTTGCACAGGAGTCGGTCGCAGTGGTCTTCGACAGTCAACAGGAAAATCGTATGAAGGCACTATTTGATCGTTTACGTGATCCGTCTGTCGCAAATGTTGATGTCGATGGTTCTGAGCGGTTAAACGTTCACCGAAACATGCTGTCCAAAAAAAGAATGCTGAGGGAAGTATTCACGGATTTCCATCATATTTTTCGTCGATTAGATGAAAGGTTCTTCACTGGAAACGGGGCGCGAATTGAATTGGGTGCAGGTATCGCGCCGATCAAAGATTCATATCCTGATGTTTTAGCTACGGATGTGGTTCATGGTAATCATCTCGACCGCATTCTGGATGCAGAAGTTATGGATCTGCCGGAACAGTCTGTGCGTGTTTTTTACGGACAAAACTGCTTTCATCACTTTCCCAATCCTAACCGTTTTTTTTCTGAATTGGAGCGGGTGCTTCAGCCTGGGGGAGGGGCGATATTGCTGGAGCCCTATTACGGACCTTTCGCTACATTTCTATTCAAGCGCCTTTTTCGAACAGAGGGTTTTGATAAGTCATATCCGTCGTGGCAGACTCCTGTAGCTGGCCCGATGAATGGTGCAAATCAAGCATTAAGCTATCTTGTTTTTGTAAGAGATAAAGCTATATTTGATGTGAATCATCCATCGTTATCGATCGTACATCAAGAAATATGCCCTAATTATTTAAAATATATTTTGTCAGGTGGGCTTAACTTTAGGCAAATGTGTCCTGACTCGATGATTTGGACAGTTAATCTTTTGCAATTTATTATTTCGCCACTTAATCGGATCATGTCGTTACATCATGTTGTAGTGATAATAAAGAAGGAAAAATATGCGTGACGCCCCATCGTATGAGCTGAGCTACATTGAAAGCTATGATAGAAATAATGCCGATAAAACCCTTGCGGGTTCGTTTCTACAGAAGTCACATTACCTTCTTGAAAAAACTCTGCCCGTGACTCGAACGTTTAAAAAAATCATCGAGGTGGGTTCTGGTTCTGGGCATCATTTTCCATTTGTAAAAAATAGATTTTCACAATATTGCATGACCGATGGTAGTCGTGAAATGCTGGAAATAGCAAAGGAAAAATACGGAAAAGAAATGCTTTCCGGCATTGTTAAAATTGAGCAGCAAGATGCTACTCAACTTTCTTATGCTACAGCAAGCTTTGATCGGCTAATTGCCACTCACGTTCTCGAACATCTCCCAAATCCAGTACAGGTATTAAAAGAGTGGAATCGAGTCGTTAAGCCAGGAGGGGTAATTTCGATCGTATTGCCATGTGACCCAGGTTTCCTTTGGAGATTCGGTAGGCATCTTGGACCTAGGAGAAATGCCATTAAGTCGGGTTTGGCGTATGACTATTTACAGGCGGCTGAACACATAAACTCAATTTTCAACTTGGTTGTCTTCATTCGTCACCACTTTGAGCTTGTAACTGAGAGTTGGTATCCGGCGAAAGTGGCTTTGCCTGATCTGAATTTATTCTACGTTTGCCATATACAAACTGCTAATGATGATAACTATGTTTGATCGCGGAAAATTAATCATATTGGCCTGTGTCTTTGTTATGACGATAGGTCAAATCTTATTTAAGCAGGTTGCCATAAACTATAACAAAACACAGACCCTGCTTGATTGGGGGGTACTCGGAATACTGGTGGTTGCCGGAATCTTATATATTACATCCACGGGGCTTTGGGTTTGGGCGCTACGATATGTTGAGATATCCAAGGCGTACCCCTATTTCGCACTCGGCTTTGTTTTGGTTCCGTTACTTGGTGCCTTTATGTTCGGAGAGGTGTTGACTCTTCGATATGGTTTGGGTGTTTTATTAATCATTGCAGGCGTGATAATAACGAGTGCTTCTTGATGAAAATTGTGGTAACAGGTGTTACGGGCTACATCGGAGGACGTTTAGTCGATCTTGCGATAGGCCACGGTCATGAGGTTGTGGCTGCCTCCCGTCGCCCTGTCGCTCCTGCTTTATGCTGGATGCCTTTTGAGCTGTCTTCCAGAGAAGCTATCGTTCTTCCTCTAGGAACAAACGCAGTCGTCCACTTGGCTGCGGATACTTCGCCCGCTGCTGGTTTGGATGAAGAGCTCGAAGTGCTTACCGCCAGATCACTAATTGCCGCTACTCAGCAATTGGCAGCAAAGTTTGTGTTCGTCTCTAGCCAGACAGCGCGACCAGATGCGCCGACAGTGTATGGGCGAACAAAGTGGCGTATCGAACAGGATGTGTTACTGGCTGGCGGTTGGGTAGTACGGCCCGGCCAGGTGTACGGCGGCTGTGAACGGGGGTTGTTCGGTCAGTTGGCAGGTGCCGTCCGGCGACTGCCTGTAATTTTTGCGTTTTTGCCTGCACCGCAAGTGCAGCCCATTCATGTTGATGACCTTGCAGAAGGACTGCTGAGACTTGTCGAGCGTGGTGACATTCCGTCCGGCGTGTTGCGCCTTGCTTCGTCAGCGCCAGTGTCATTTACTCGATTTATGTTGGCCATTGCCTCTGGCCGCGTGCGTCGCCTGCGATGGCTTGTACCTATTCCTGTCATGCTTATCCAGGTCGTTGGTGGGGTGTTGGGGAGAAGGCTGCGGATACGTCTGCGTCTTGAACGACTGAACTCGCTCTTTGAACTACCTTTGATGGACACGGCCAATGATCTCCAGAGATTGGGGCTTTCATTGCGCTCTTTACCATCCGGTATGCACCCATCTGGCGGTGACAGGCGACGTCGGCTCATATGTGAAGGGCAAGCCCTGCTGACCTACGTGCTAAAGGAACGACCAAGCACCAGCCTTCTTCTACGTTATGTGCGAGCAGTTGAAAAACTACGAGGCGGCCCTCCGTTGGATCTGCCGGCATGGGCGCTAAGGCTACCAATGGCACTCGCGCTGCTTGATGATCGCGCATTCGCTTTATCGGCATGGGGAGCAGAGTTTGCCTGGCGATTGGATGCAGCAACAACGCTGGCAGAGGCGACAACGCAGGGAGCTCGACGTTTTCTCGGATTTGGTCGAAGTTCAGGGGCGTTGATGAGTCTGATCTCCATTTCTCGCGCAGTGGTTGCAGAGATCGTCTGGCGGGTGTTGCGTATAGCTGGTGCACCGTTTCTTCAGCGCTACATGCGCGACACTGGGAGTCAGCGATGACCCCGGATTTTGACGTGATTATTGTGGGAAGTGGCCCGGCGGGTGTTTCCGCTGCATTACCCTTGGTCGAATCTGGGCTTAGGGTGCTGATGGTGGATGGTGGACGGCAAGCCAATATATCGCCTCCTACACAGCCCTTCTTGACTGCGAGAGCCGAAGACGCCAATCAGTGGAAATGGATGATTGGAGAGAGTTTTCACGCATTACAGAAGCACGACGGGGTATCACCAAAACTTCGGGTGCCGACGCAGGGGTATGTGTTCGAGGAATTTGAAGTTGCTAACCGAATTGAAGCTCAGGATTTTGTTGCTGTAGGGTCGCTTGCGACGGGGGGCCTCTCCAATGCTTGGGGATGCGGTGTTGCTCGCTTATCGGTGTCCGAACTGTCTGAATTTCCTTTTCAGGCGGCAGATATTGAGCGGTCTTACGAAACTGTTGCAAGGCGAATTGGGATTAGTGGTCGTCAGGATGATGATTTGTCAGCCTACTTCGGTCTGGATGCGTGGTCGCAGCCGCCCATGCAGATGGATGCATTGCACATCAACCTCTTCGACCGATACACCAAGCGCAGAGCCAACTTTGCATCGCTGGGTTTTCGTCTTGGACGATCTCGGGTTGCTGCACTCAGCGCGGATCATGCGGGACGCAAGGCATGCAACAGTTCGGGAAACTGTTTATGGGGGTGTCACCGCCGTGCCTTGTATTCAGCTTCCGACGAGTTAGCTATGTTGAGGCAGTACAGAAACTTTCACCATGAGGGTGGATTTGTTGTAGAGGGAATTGCGCAAAACGGTAACTTCTGGTCGGTGGAAGGATTACAAGAGATGTCGCGCGAGCGCCGATCAATTAAGGCGAGTAAGGTGCTTCTAGCAGCGGGCACACTGGCGACAACACGGCTTGCATTGCAGGCGCTCAATCTCGAAAGACCTGTGCCTTTGCTTTCATGCCCAACTGCGGCGTTTTTGTTGTGGCTGCCTCGTCTGACGGGAACCGCAAGAGTACCCGCTTTTGGTTTGGGGCAGTTGTCATATTCCTTGACGATGCAGGAAGGTATTTCTGCGTTTGGTTCGACCTTTGGGACTACCGGCATACCTGTATCAGAATTTGTCCGACATTTGCCCCTACGGCGGCGATATGGTGTTGACTTGCTTGGGAGTTTGTTGAGTTCGTGCCTCGTAGGAAATGTTTTTTTGCCCGGTAACCTTTCCGTTGCCAAAGCAATACTAAAGAGTGATGGCTCGTTAGTGGTAGATGGTGGCTACAGTGATCGTGTTCCTAGCCTGATGGCTGAGGCCGCTAAGCGACTGCGGAAGGCCTACTGGCAACTTGGGGCGGTTCTGTTGCCGATGAGCTTTACAGTTGGACGTCCTGGTGGGGATATTCACTATTCTGGGACATTGCCAATGCGAGAAAGCGCGGTACTGGGCGAAACAAATGGATTTGGGGAGTTATGTGGGCTTGACGGTGTACACGTAGTTGACGGCGCTTGCCTGCCAACGCTTTCAGAGAAATCCCACACACTGACGATCATGGCGAATGCGGACAGGATTGGGCGCGAGGTAGCGTTGATGAAGTTTCAGGGAGTTTTGTAGGATGAGGCATAAGTTACTTTGTGTTGTAGGAACCCGCCCTGAAGCCATCAAGATGGCGCCAGTCATCCTAGCCTTGAAGCAGGAACCTTGGGCGGAGGTTCGTGTTCTGGCAACGGCCCAGCACCGGCAAATGCTTGATCAGGTTTTAAATTTTTTTGGTATCCAGCCCGACATTGACCTGAACATCATGCGTCCCAATCAGGCGCTGACGGCTTTGACGGCAAGGCTGTTGCTTGAGTTGGACGAGGTGCTGCTCGCTAAAAAGCCCGACGTGGTGCTGGCACAAGGCGACACCACGACGGTGATGACGGTAGCGCTGGCCTGTTTTTACCATCGTATTCCCTTCGGTCATGTGGAAGCGGGTTTGCGCACTTGGGATATACAGAACCCTTTTCCGGAAGAGGCAAATCGGGTGATTGCGGGGCGTTTGGCGCGCTGGCATTTCGCGCCGACGGAAAGTTCGCGGCAAAACCTGCTTCGCGAGGGCGTGAAAGATTCCGACATTACCGTGACAGGCAATACCGTGATTGATGCACTGCTGATGACGGCATCCAAAGAGCTTGAGGTTGGCATAGCACTGGATGCCACCAAGCGGCTTGTGCTGGTTACATCACATCGCCGTGAAAACTTTGGCGAGCCCTTCCGCAATATCTGCCGGGCACTCAGCACTTTGGCCAAGCGAAACCCGGATATTCAAATTCTTTACCCGGTGCATCCCAATCCGAACGTAAAGGATGTGGCGCATGAGATGCTGGGACATTGCGGCAATGTCATTTTGTGTGAGCCTCTGGATTACGCGCCATTCGTTGCGGCAATGAAGAAGGCTTATCTGATTATCAGCGACTCAGGCGGTGTGCAAGAGGAGGCGCCTGCCTTGGGCAAGCCAGTATTGGTGTTGCGTGACGAGACCGAGCGCCCCGAAGCTGTCGACATGGGAGTGGTGAAACTGGTAGGGCCCAACTATGAACGTATCGTTGAAGAGGCTCAACTGCTGTTGGAAGACGCAACTGCCTATAGCGCAATGGCACGCGGTGTTTCACCGTATGGTGATGGCAAAGGGGCGGGGCGCATTGTGGCGGTACTGCGGGAGCATTTCGCTTGATGCGACTGGTTTATCTATCCCCCGTGCAATGGTCAAGCTTTGCGCAAAGGCCACACAAGTTTGTGGAATGGATGCACACCACTACGGGCGGGGATGCATTGTGGGTTGATCCCTATCCAACACGGTTTCCTTTGCTGTCAGATTTTCGTAGGCTGGGTCAGCATGATAGTCAGGAGAATTGCACTAGCCCAGCTTGGCTGAAGGTTATTCGGCCTTCTGCTTTGCTGATAGAGCCACTGCCTTGGTCGGGCTGGATCAATGCTTTGATGTGGAGAAAAGTGCTTGAGGTCGTTGATACTTTTGCTCATCAACAGCCAACTCTGCTGGCAATTGGCAAGCCATCGGTATTGGCTTTGGCCGTTATGCATCGGCTTGATGCCGCTGTTTCTGTTTACGATGCCATGGACGATTTTCCCTCGTTTTATGCTGGGCTCTCTCGTATGGCAATGCGTCGGCGCGAGAGGGAGCTGATTAATCGCGTGACCCATGTATTAGCTTCTTCGACTGCCTTAAAGCTGCGCTGGGACAATGTGCGGCCGGATGTTCAGTTTGTGCCTAACGGTTTGGATACCAGTGTCTTGCCGTTACCGAAAACCGGTACGCTATCGCGAGAAAGAAGAATTTTGGGCTATGTGGGCACGATTGGACGTTGGTTTGATTGGGAATGGGTCATTAACCTGGCCAAGATACGGCCGCTGGATGTGGTGCGCTTGATTGGTCCGATGTTCACCCTTTCACCCTATACGCTGCCTGCGAATGTCGAAATTCTCCCGCCTTGTACGCACCAGGATGCGCTGCGAGCGATGCAGGAGTTCGATGTCGGGTTGATTCCATTCAAGAAAAATGAACTGACCGCTTCGGTGGATCCCATCAAATATTACGAATACAGAGCGCTTGGCCTGCCTGTCATTTCGACAGACTTTGGCGAGATGGCATTTCGCGGGGACGAAGACGGTACATTTCTTAGTCGTGAAGTCCAGGATGTTGGCGGACTGGTTCAGAGCGCGCTACTCTATAGCGCAGACATTGAATCAGTAAGGCGGTTTACGGCTAGCAATACGTGGGAGGCGCGTTTTGCCGCTGCAAAAATCATTTAACGACTGCGATGTAGTCATCGTCAATTACTACGCCGGGATGCTGCTGGCGGATTGTGTTTCGTCAGTCTTCGCGGCGGGTGCTGCCAGGGCCATTGTGGTGGACAACCATTCAATGGATGGCAGCCTTGAGTACCTGGAACACGCCGTTAAAAACGAGAAGCTTGTTGTCATACGAAACGACAAAAATCTGGGATTTGCTGCTGCGTGCAACATTGGCGCGAAAGCGTCATCGGCGCAGCATGTGCTATTTCTGAATCCTGACAGCGTTTTGGCCGAAGATGCCTTGACCAAGATGTCTGCCGTACTTGATGCGACAGACGATGTCGGTATCGTCGGTGGCTTTTTATGCAATCCGGATGGCACTGAGCAACCCGGTGGGCGGCGAGTTTTTCCCACGCCTAAGCGGGCTTTTATGCGGGCGTTTGGCCTTTCGCGCTGGGCCAGATTTTTCCCGGAAGTTTTCTCGGATTTTCTACTGCATACAGAGCCACTGCCGGATAAACCCGTCCCCGTTGAGGCAATCTCAGGGGCTTGCACGCTCGTTAAGCGGGAGGCTATGAACGATGTCGGGTTATGGGATGAGGGCTATTTCCTGCACTGCGAAGACCTGGACTGGTGCATGCGCTTTAAGCTGAAGGGATGGAAGGTTATGTTTGTTCCTGATGCCAGAGTGACCCACCTGTGGGGGGCATGCAGCAGAAGCAGACCGTACTTTGTTGAATGGCATAAGCATCGCGGAATGCTTCGGTTTTATAAAAAGTTTTTCCATCACCAGCACCCTGGCCTGCTGTGGGGATTGGTCGTAGTCGGCGTATGGCTTCGCTTTGTGTTGGTTACCGTCTATTACACAGGGCGTCTGGTGTTGGCCAGAATAGGGCCGGTGCGTGAATAAATCCCCGGTTGGCTTGCTGGGCGCGACCGGTTTGGTAGGTGCATGTCTGCTGCCTTTGTTGGCGCGTGCGAGATACAGAGTAACTGCCTTTTCGCGGCGGGAACTTCGGCGGTCAGACGACGGCGTTGAGTGGCGGAAGTTGCCGTCACCCCTGGCTCCCGACTCCGATTCAGAGGAAGACTGGAACATTTCGAACTGGATTTGTTTGGCACCCATTTGGGTATTGCCAGAGCATTTCGGCATGCTGGAAGCACAGGGAGCCCGTCGCGTGGTCGCGCTTTCTTCCACCAGCCGCTTTACCAAAGATGATTCATCCGACCCTGAAGAGCATGTCATCGCCCTACGCTTGGCAGAAGCCGAGGTGCGCGTGCAGGCATGGGCGGCAAGCCACGGGGTGGAATGGGTTATTCTGCGGCCAACGTTAATTTATGGTTTAGGGCGCGACAAAAACATTGCCGAGATAGCGCGATTCGTTCGGCGTTTTGGTTTTTTCCCCTTGTTCGGCAAGGCGAAGGGCTTGCGCCAGCCACTGCACGCGCACGATGTTGCTGGCGCTTGCATCGCCGCGTTGGGTTCACCTGCTGTTGCAAACCGTGCCTACAATTTGTCCGGCTTCGAAACTCTTCCCTATCGCGATATGGTTGCTCGAATTTTCAGGGCTCTTGGACAACCGGTGCGCCTATTGCCTTTACCGTTATTTGCTTTTCGGTTGGCTGTGGCAGTTATTCGCCTTATCCCGCGCTACTGCAACTGGTCACCCGCCATGGCCGAGCGCATGAACCGTGATTTGGTGTTTGATCACAGAGAGGCAACGAGTGATTTTGGGTTTGAGCCGCGTGCGTTTGTTTTGAGTTCTGAGGATGTGTCGGCATGAGCGGGCTTGGTCGTCGCGGCGGGAGCAGGCTGCTTTGATGCGGGCTTGGTGACCCATTGCCGTGCTGCTGCCGAATCGATGGTGTACTCGTGTGCACGAAGGTAAGGGATAAAGAGAATTGTATTTAGCCGTTTCGCACAAACCGGCAGCCGGCGTGGGTTCACCGAATATTTACCAACGTTGGGACACTTCTGTTACCGAACAAGAAATCAAACCAACCCGCGATCCGGTGGTGCCGGCCCAGCGGTTGGCATCCGCCAAGGCAAGGGGGCCTCCCGCAAACGTGACGACGGCATGCCCGTGCACAGCTTTGGCACCCTGATGGCGGATCTTAGTACCATCGTGCGCAACACTTGTTGCTCGCCCACGGCGGGCGCCGAGGCGCGAAGCGTCTAGGTGTTGACGACTTCCTTTGCGCGCAGCGCCGTGACTTCGAGTTGATCGAGCACATCACTCTGTAGACAGAACGCGGAACCCTGAATCCACTGCAAACCCTCGCCAAATAAGGACAAACTCGCTCTTGGTGGGGCGGAACTTCAGACTAAAACTCGGCGAGTTGCCATCGCCGAACGTGATGATGTTCAACTGCTGTGCCCCGACGCTTGCCGGGGGTCACCCGAGTTCGACAGTTCCGAGGCGCTGAGGCGTGCAAGCTCTATATGAAACAAGGACTTGAAGGTGCTTTTCGGATTTTCCTGTAATGGCACGTTTCAAAGGGTTTGTACTGTATTTCTCGAGTGATCACATTGCTTTAGAGTAGTGGTGTGTTCATCAAGGTAACTAGCTCCGGCCCCCGCCGCTACGTCCAACTCGTGGAAGCCTTCCGCGATGACCTTGGCCGTCCCAAGCAACGCACTGTTGCCACCTTGGGCCGTCTGGACCAACTCAATTCTGGCCTTGAGTCCGTTATCTCCGGGCTACTACGCGTGACCGGTCAGAAGCCCCTGCAAGGCACTTCGGCACCCAACGTCAGCTTCGATGCAGCCCGTGATTTCGGTGATGTCTGGACCTTGACGGAGTTGTGGAACTCGTTGGGCTTTGATCGGTTGCGCCCGATATTTCGTCGCACCCGCCATGCCATTGATGTCGAAGCGCTGATGCGAGTGATGGTCTTCAACCGATTGAGCGATCCACACTCCAAACTGGGTGTGCTGCGCTGGCTGGAGACGGTGAGCCTGCCTGGTATTGATTCGGCAGGCATCGAGCATCAGCATCTGCTGCGCGCCATGGACGCCATGGTGGAACATCAGGATGCGCTCGATAAGGTACTCTTAGGCCTATTGCGCCCCCTGGTTGATCAGGACCTGGCCGTGGTGTTCTACGACATGACCACCATCCGCGCAGCAGGCCTGTCTGAGCAAGACGGTGATGTTCGCAAGTTTGGCATGTCCAAAGAAGGGCTGATTGCCAGGCAAGTCATGCTCGGCGTGGTGCAAACAGCAGACGGCTTGCCGCTGTATCACGAGGTGTTTGATGGCAACACGGGCGAGGTAAGCACGCTCAAGCCCACGATCAAAAAAATCATTGAACGCTTTCCGGTCAAACGCGTGATCGCGGTGGCAGATCGTGGCTTGCTGTCCATCGACAACCTGAGAGAATTGCAAGGCATCACGCTACCCGGTGGCGGCAAGCTCGAATTCATCCTCGCGGTTCCGGGGCGGCGCTACGCAGAATTTGTTGATCTGCTATCGCTATTGCAAGACCATTGTGCCAACGCCAGCACAGAGGTGGTGACGCAAACCAGTTGGAACAACTTACGCTTGGTAATTGCACACGACCCCAGCGCGGCCACCGAGGCAAGTGCCAAGCGCGACGCAGTGATCAAGACACTGCAGCAACAGGCGGCCATATGGGCGGGCAAACTCGATGAACAGGACGCCGGCAAGGCTGCACGCGGGCGCAAACTCTCCGACGGCGGGGCACGTGCACGCTTCTACCACGAGGTCTGCGACGCCCATCTCTCGCGCATCGTGAAGGTTGACCTCAAGAGTGAACTGTTCACCTACAGCATTGACGAGAAGGCGCTTGCCCATGCGCGGCTGATGGATGGCAAGTTGCTGCTGGTGACCAATACGACGGACCTCAGCGCCTACGAGATTGTTCAGCGATACAAGTCGTTGGCCGATATCGAGCGTGGCTTTCGGGTGCTGAAGTCGGAAATAGAAATCGGCCCCACTTACCACCGTCTACCCGATCGCATCAGGGCACACGCCAGCATCTGCTTTATCGCGCTGATCCTGTATCGCATCATGCGCGCGAGGTTGCGCGACAGCGGCACCAAGTTGTCCCCCGAGCGGGCCTTGGAAAAATTACGCCGCATCCAACACCAGCGCATCACGATCAACAACACCGAGCCAGTCGCCGGCCTGACAACCATCACCCAGGAGCACGCCAACATCCTGGCTGCCCTGAGCCTCAAAAAACCAACATTGAACCACGCGCCAGCCGCCCAATTGACCCTTTTGTAGTGGAGCGTTTCAATCGCACCCCTATATGGATCAATGTCTTACGCGTTTAACTGTCGAACTCGGGGGGTCACCAAACCGCATGTAACTAGACAAGACCTGTCAAACTCCCCCCCCATGACTGAAATAATTGAAAAAATACCGCTGATAGGTATGGTGTCCCTAGGCTGCCCGAAGGCACTCACCGACTCCGAGCTGATCCTGACCCGGCTTAGCGCTGAGGGCTACCAGACCTCCAAGACACTGCACGGCGCCGACCTGGTGATCGTCAACACCTGCGGCTTTATCGACGATGCGGTGCGCGAAAGCCTGGATTCGATTGGCGAGGCATTGGCAGAAAACGGTCGCGTGATCGTGACCGGCTGCCTGGGCGCCAAATCCGGCGTCGATGGCGGTAACCTGGTACGGCAGGTGCACCCCAAGGTGCTTGCGGTGACCGGCCCGCATGCCACTCAGGAAGTGATGGACGCCGTTCACACCCATCTGCCCAAGCCGCACGACCCTTTCATCGATCTGGTGCCCAATTCCTTCGGGGTGGCCGGCATCAAGCTCACGCCGCGCCACTACGCCTATCTCAAGATCAGCGAGGGCTGCAACCACCGCTGCACCTTTTGCATCATCCCGTCGATGCGCGGCGACCTGGTCTCGCGGCCAGTTGGCGACGTGTTGTCCGAGGCGCGCGCCCTGTTCGAAGGCGGCGTCAAGGAACTGCTGGTGGTAAGCCAGGACACCTCGGCCTATGGGGTCGATGTGAAGTACCGCACCGGCTTCTGGGACGGCAAGCCCGTCAAGACCCGCATGCTCGAACTGGTGCAGGCCCTGGGCGACATTGCTGAACCGTTCGGCGCCTGGGTGCGCTTGCATTACGTTTACCCGTACCCATCTGTCGACGACGTGATTCCGCTCATGGCCTCCGGCCGCGTGCTGCCTTACCTGGATGTGCCGCTGCAGCACAGCCACCCCGATGTGCTCCGGCGCATGAAGCGCCCAGCCAGCGGCGAGAAAAACCTCGATCGCATCCAGCAATGGCGTGCTGCATGCCCCGAGCTGGTGGTGCGCAGCACCTTCATTGCTGGTTTTCCGGGCGAGACCGAGGCTGAGTTCACGCACCTGCTCGAATTCATGCACGAGGCGCAGATCGATCGGGCCGGCTGCTTTGCCTACAGCCCGGTGGACGGCGCCGCTGCCAATGCACTGCCGGGCATGTTGCCGGCCGAACTCCGCGAGGAGCGGCGGGCGCGTTTCATGGCCGTGGCAGAAGAGGTATCGGCCCAGCGGTTGCAGCGGCGCCTGGGCGCAACGATGCAGGTGCTGGTGGATTCCGCGCCCGGTCTCGGCCGCAAGGGAGGCATCGGCCGCAGTTATGCGGATGCGCCCGAAATCGACGGCGTCGTGCATTTGTTGCCCCCCGAGAAGATCAGCAAGACGTTCAAGGTGGGCGATTTCACCAGGGCCCGCATCGTCGGCACCCAGGGCCACGACCTGCTGGCGGTGCCGATTTGACGATGCGGCCCGATGGCGCTGGCACCGGCCAAAAAAAAGCCGCTGACATTGCAGCGGCCTTTCATTTCAACCCATTAACATGGTGCCCAGGAAGGGACTCGAACCCCCACGAAGTTACTCGCTAGTACCTGAAACTAGTGCGTCTACCAATTCCGCCACCTGGGCATTTCAGGAAAAAGGAGAGTGTATCAAAAATACAAGCCAGACCAGCGGTTTGCTGGATGAGGTCGAAGGAACCATTCAAGGCCATCGCGATGGTCACGGTTTCGTGTCGCGTGACGATGGCGAGTCGGATATTTATCTGCCGCCCAACGAGATGCGTGCCGTGCTGCACAAGGACCGCGTCAAGGTGCGCATCGTGCGCAGCGACCGCAAGGGCCGCCCCGAAGGCCGCGTCGTCGAGATCATCGAGCGCCCGCGCCAGCCCATCATTGGGCGGCTGCTGCAGGAGGGCGGCGTCTGGCTGGTGGCGCCCGAGGACAAGCGTTTCGGCCAGGACGTCCTGATCCCCAAGGGCGCCACTGGCACGGCCAAGCCGGGCCAGGTGGTGGTGGTCGAACTGGTCGAGCCGCCGGCCTTGTATGGCCAGCCTGTGGGGCGAGTCAAGGAGGTGCTGGGCGAGATCGACGACCCCGGCATGGAGATCGAGATCGCGGTGCGCAAGTACAGCGTGCCCCATGAATTCTCGGACGCCTGCATCGCGCTGGCCCGTTCGCTGCCCGACAAGGTGCGGCCACAAGACAAGAAGCAGCGTGTCGACCTGACCGACATCCCGCTGGTCACGATCGACGGCGAAGACGCCCGCGACTTCGACGATGCCGTCTACTGCGAGCCCGCCAGCCAGGGCCGAGGCAAGTCGGCTGTCAAGGGCTGGCGGCTGCTGGTGGCGATTGCCGATGTGAGCCATTACGTGGACACCGGCTCGGCCATCGATGTAGACGCCTATGAGCGCGCAACCAGTGTCTATTTCCCGCGCCGGGTGATCCCGATGCTGCCGGAAAAACTGTCCAACGGCCTGTGTTCACTCAACCCCGAGGTCGAGCGCCTGTGCATGGTGTGCGACATGTTGGTCAGTGCCAGTGGCGATGTCACCGCATACCAGTTCTACCCGGCCGTGATGTGGAGCCATGCCCGATTCACTTACACCGAAGTGGCGGCCATATTGGCCAACACCAAGGGCCCTGAGGCCAGCCGGCGCAAGGAGCGCATCACGGATCTGCTCAACCTGCACGATGTCTACGGCGCGCTGCTGGCATCGCGCAACCGGCGCGGCGCGGTCGACTTCGAGACCGTCGAGACCCAGATCGTATGTGACGACAGCGGCCGCATCGAGAAAATCGTGCCGCGCACGCGCAACGACGCACACAAGCTCATCGAAGAGGCCATGCTGGCGGCCAACGTGTGCAGCGCCGACTTCATTTTGCAGAGCAAGCAGCAGGGCCTGTACCGTGTGCACGAGGGCCCGACGCCCGAGAAAAAAGAGATTTTGCGCAGCTACCTCAAGGCCACCGGTGTCGGCCTGAGCATAAGCGACGACCCGTCGCCCGGCGAGTTCCAGGCCATCGCCGCGGCCACGCGCGAGCGGCCGGATGCGCAGCAGATCCACTCGATGTTGTTGCGCTCGATGCAGCAGGCGATCTACACGCCGACCAACAGCGGGCATTTCGGTCTGGCGTTCGAGGCCTATACCCACTTCACCAGCCCGATCCGGCGCTACCCGGACTTGCTGGTCCACCGCGTGATCAAGGCCATCCTGGCCAAGACCCGTTACCAGTTGCCGGTGTTGCCCACGCCCGGCGAAGCCCATGCCAAGCTGTCGCGCCGGCTCGAAAAGGGCCTGGCCGCGCGCGTCAAAGAGCCGGGCGAGCAGCCGCTCAAGCTCAGCGCCGAAGGCCAGGCCTGGGAAGCTGCAGGCCTGCATTGCAGTGCCAACGAGCGCCGCGCCGACGAGGCCAGCCGCGATGTGGAGGCTTGGCTCAAGTGCAAGTACATGCGCGAGCACCTGGGCGAAGAGTATGGCGGCGTGGTCACTGCGGCCACCAGCTTCGGCATCTTCGTGACGCTGGACGCCATGTACGTCGAGGGCCTGGTGCACATCACCGAACTGGGTGGCGAGTACTTCCGCTTCGACGAACTGCGCCAGGAACTGCGCGGCGAGCGCACTGGCATCCGGTATGCCATTGGCACCCGCGTGCGGGTGCAGGTGAGCCGCGTCGATCTGGACGGCCGGCGCATCGACTTCCGCCTGGTGCGCGAAGGCGACGAGTTGCTGGCCCGCGCCATGAAGGACAAGGGTGTGGCCGGCCGCGATGTGCCCGCCCGGGTTGCGGCGCGCGACGACGTGGTCGCAGACTCCGATACCGGTGCCCGCCGCACGCGCAAGCGTGCGGACCCCGCGGGTGCTGCCAGTGCCCGCAAATCCACCGGAGCCGCAGCCCGTGGCACTGCTGGCAAGTCCACAGCCAGCAAGCGCAGCTTCAAGACCCGGCGCTGAACACCGTGGCGCAGAAAATGCCAATTCAGGAGATCGCACGATGACAAACCCTTTGAAAATCGCACTGGTCACCGGCGCCGGAACCGGCGTCGGCCGCGCAGCCGCGTTGGCCCTGCTGCGCGACGGATATGCGGTGGTGCTGGCCGGGCGCCGGCCGGAGCCGCTAGAGCAGGTGGTCGCCGAAAGTGGTGCAGGCGATCGGGCGCTGGTGGTACCCACTGACGTCGCCGACCCGGATGCGGTGCAGGCCTTGTTCGAGCGCGCCGTCGCCCGGTTTGGCCGGGTCGATGTGGTGTTCAACAACGCGGGTGTCGTCGCGCCGCCGGTGGCCTTGGAAGACCTCACACTGGCGCAGTGGCGCAATGTGGTGGACATCAACCTCACGGGCATGTTCTTGTGTATTCAGCAGGCTTTCCGGGTCATGAAAGCGCAGACGCCGCAGGGTGGGCGCATCATCAACAACGGCTCGATCTCGGCCCACGCGCCGCGGCCGAACTCAAGCCCCTATACCGCCACCAAACACGCCGTGACCGGCCTCACCAAGGCGGCGTCGCTCGACGGCCGCAAGTACGACATTGCCGTCGGGCAGATCGACATCGGCAATGCCGCGACCGAGATGGCGCAGCGCATGGCAACCGGGGTCCTGCAGGCGCACGGGGAGATCGCGATCGAGCCGCTAATGGATGTCGACGTGGTCGGCCAATCGGTTTTGTACATGGCGAATCTGCCGCTGAGCGCCAACGTGTTGTTCCACACGGTGATGGCGACCAAGATGCCCTTCGTCGGGCGCGGCTGACGACCCGCCGGCCTCAGCCTGCTGCCGGGCTGCTCGAAGGCGGATGCAGCCGGCGGGCCAGATCGCCGGCCACCAGCGCCTGATCAGTGGGCCAGGTGTCGGCACACAGTCCATGCTGCCAGACCGCCTCGCAGGCCGCGGCATCGGTATCCAGCCCCGCAGCCAGAGCAGCGCCTATCGCGCCCGCCAGTACGTCACCTGTGCCGGCAGTGGCCAGGCGGGCATTGCCGGTGGCATTGATGTGGCTGGTCGCGCCGGGGGTTGCTATCACCGTGCCGGATCCCTTGAGCACCACTGTGCACTGGTAATCGTCGGCCAAGCGCCTTGCCGCCGCCAGGCGGTCGAGTTGCACGGCACGGCTGTCGGTGCCGAGCAGGCGCGCTGCTTCCAGCGGGTGTGGCGTGATCACTGTGGGGCGGCCGCGTTGCGCGCGCTGGCGCAGTTGGGTCTGCAACTGGGCGTCGGCCGCCAGGGCGTTCAGTGCGTCTGCATCCAGCACCAACTGCGCCGCACCGGACAACACCCGGGGCAGTGCCTGGCGCACGGCGTCGCCGCCGCCGCAACCGCACACCACCGCGAGGCCCTGCAGCTCGATTGTTTGCCAGTCGCGCAGCATCAGCTCGGGCTGGCTCGCCAGGCTGCCCGCGCCCATGGGAGGGTCGAGGGTGGCCAGGTAGACCCGGCCGGCACCGTAGTGCAGCGCCGCGCTGGCTGCCAGCAGTGCCGCGCCAGCCATGCCCTGTGCACCACCAATGATGGCCACGTCGCCATAGCTGCCCTTGTGCGACGCGTGCGGGCGCTGGCGTGCTTTCGGGCTGCCGCCGTAACCGGCACAGGGGCGGGCCACTTGTGCGTAGCATGCTTCGCCGGGCTCAACCTGCAGGTCGTCCAGCCAGACCCGCCCGGCGGCATCGCGCCCCATCGCCATGAACAAGCCCGGCTTGAGGGTCAGCAGGCTGAGGGTGTGGGTGGCGTGCACGTAGGGCCCGGGGCAGTTTCCGGTACCGGCGTTCAGCCCGGTCGGGACATCGATGGCCAGCACCGGGGCGCCGCTGTTGTGCATGGCCACGATCCAGTCTGCCATCCTGCCGGAGGGTGCGCGGCTGGCACCAATGCCGAGCAAGGCGTCGATGCAAAGATCGGGCGCTGGCGGTGGCCCCTCGGCAAAGGCCACGCCAGCGTCACGCGCGCGCTGCCAGGATGCGGCGGTATCGCTGCTGGCGCTGGCGGGGTTGCCCATCCAGGTCACCACGGGCGATTTGCCCATGCGTTGCAATTGGGCTGCGGCCTCCAGTCCGTCGCCACCATTGTTGCCGGGGCCCGCCGCGATCCAGATGGCCTGCGCATGGGGTGCGATGGCCAGCGCCAGCCGCGCGCTGGCCAGGCCGGCGCGCTGCATCAGGGTGTGCGGGGCGACGCGCGCCAAAGCCAGTTGTTCGATGCGCCGCGTCGCATCGGCATCGTACAACGGCCAGGCAGTGCGGGCGTCAACGGCTTGGGGGTGCGCGGACACGGCAGGCGGATCAGAACTCGAAGGTCTCGCCTTCGCGCGCAAGGCGTACGTCCGGCACGGCCGACCCCGCAGGCTGGTCGGCCAGCGCCTGCGCGAAGGCGGCTTCGAGGGCGTCGTCACTGCGCGTGGGTTCGTGGTGCGTGCAAAAAAGCACGCGGGCGCCGGCGCGCTGCGCATAGCTGATCGACGAATCGAAACTGCCGTGGCCCCAGCCGCGCTTGCCGGCATATTCCTGGGCGGTGTAGGAGCTGTCGGCGATCAGCACATCGACATCTTGCATGGCGCGCACGATCGCCTGCTCCTTGTCGTCGACGAACTGCTGGTACTCGGCATAGTCGGCGTCGTCGGAGGCATAGATGTTGTGGGGGGGTTCATGGTCGCCGGTAAAGAAGACCGATTTTCCCCCGGCATCGATCCGGTAGCCGAAATTGATCACCGGGTGGTTCAGCAGCGTGGGCGTGATGGTCGCCGAACCGATCTCGATCGGTTCTTCGGGCATCAGGGTCACGTACTCGATCCGAGCTTTGAGCTCAGCCTCTCGCACCGGAAAGTAGGCGTACTGCAGTTGCACCGCCATCGCCTGCTCGACTCCCTTGCCCGATATCGGATCGAAGGCGCCGTGCAGCCGCAAGGTGTTGCCGGCAATGAAATTCGGCACGAAAAACGGCAGGCCCTGAATGTGGTCCCAGTGGCAATGCGACAGCAGCACATGGGCGGTGAGCGGCATTTCCGCCAGCAGGGTGTGCGACAGCGGAAAGATGCCGGTGCCGGCATCCAGGATCAGCAGTTCATTGTTGTCGGTCCGGATCTCGATGCAGGTCGTGTTGCCGCCATAACGCACGGTACGGGGGCCAGGGGATGCGATCGAACCACGAACTCCCCAGAATCGAATTTTCATGCTGACTCCTCAGGTGGACGCCAACAGGCGGGACTCTTCGAAAAGGGGCGCGAGGTCGCCCAGGGAGGCGATGACGTCATCCAGCGTCCCGCCGAGGCGTTGGGCGATGGCGGGCGGAAGCTCGGATACATGGGGATTGCCGGCGGCGCCGATCTGCACGCGCTTGCAGACTTGATTGGCGGCATAAACGCAGGCGATCATGCCGGTGTCGGGCAGATCGTCGCCAAACTGGTGGCGGATGGTCTTGGCCAGGCTGGGCGAAAACCGCCACCGCTCGACCAGCAGGGCGCCGACCTCGGCATGGTCGGTACCCCATTCGCGCCGCAGCGCAAGGTGCAGCGAGCTGCCTTCCTGGCGGCAGGTTTGCAGCACGGCCTGCAGGCGCTCCGGCATGTGGCGGGCCATCACCACCTTGCCGAAATCGTGCAACAGGCCGGCAACGAAACATTCCATCGGGTCCGCATCGCTGACGCGTGCCGCCAGTCGCCGGGCGATCGAGGCGGTGGCCACTGAATGGACTAGGTAGTCCTGCCAGTCGAAGCCGGCCGTGCTGCCGGTCGGCAGCATGCCGATCGCGGCCATGCCCAGTGCCAGGTTCCTGGTGGCATTGAAACCCAGAAAGACCACCGCGTGGCCGATCGAGTTGATCTGCCGCGGAAGGCGAAAGTAGGCCGAATTGACGACCTTGAGCATCTTGAGCGTGAGCACCGGATCGCGGTCGATCACGGTGACGAGTTCCTTGGCAGTCGAGGTGTCTTCGCGGGCCAGCTCCAGAATGCGCTGGACGCTTTTGGGAAAGGCCGGCATGCGGTCGATGGCCGCTGCCAACTCTTGCGCAAGGGGTGGGTTCGTCGTCATGGGCAGGCTGTCTGGTTGGCCTATTGTGTCAGCGAAAGCGGCACTGCGGCCTGCCGGCCATCAACGCGTGAGGCGATCCAGCGCAAAGCCCCCCATGTCGAGTTCCGGTGCGTGGCCAAGCACCATGTCGGCCAGTGCCCGCGACGAGCCGCAGGCCAGCGCCCAACCGCTGCAGCCGTGGCCCAGGTTGAGCCACAGGCCCGGGATGCCGCTCCCACCCACCAGGGGCGGGCCGTCGGGCAGCATCGGGCGCGCGCCTTTCCACTCCTGCATGCCCTGGGCGTGGCTGGCCGCGCCGGGAAACCAGTCCTGCAGCACCTTGTACAGCGTGCGCATCGAGCCGGCACGCTTGTTTGCCAGCTGCCCTCCCAGCTCGGCGCTGCCCGCCACCCGTACCCGCTGCCCGAGCCGCGCGATAGCAACCTGGTAGTGCTCGTCCAGCACGGCGCTGCGCGGTGCGTTCAAGGGCTCGCGGATCGCCGCACTGATCGAGTACCCATGCACCGCCACCAGTGGGATGCGCAAGCCCAGGGGCCGCAGCAACGCCGCCGACGCGACACCGGCACACAGCACCACCGCGTCGAAAGACTGTGCCGCCGACGCGTCCTGCAGCGCCACCGCCATGCCACCTGCCGATTGCAAGGACTCGACGACGGTGTTGAACTGGAATCGCACACCGAGCCGCTGCGCCTCGTGCTTGAGCAGCAGGGCGAACTGGCGGCAGTTCGCGACCTCGTCCTCGGGCAACTGGATGGCTGCGCTGAGGCGGGTCTCGGGGTGGAGCCCCGGTTCGAGGCGTCGCACCTGCTCTGCGTCGATCAAGGCAAACTTGACGCCGGCATCGCGCAGCACCTGCAGGCCGGGTTCGGCCAGGGCCCGGTCGCGGTCGGTGCGCAACAGGACGAGATAGCCGTCACTGCGGTCGAAAGCCAGCCGCAACTGGTCGGAGATCGCGTGCAGCCGCTGGCGGCTGTAGAAGGCCAGGGCCTGCAAACGGGCCCGGTTGTTGCGGTAGACATCGGGGCGACAGGCCCGGTACCAGCGCCAAATCCAGGCCATTTCTGCCAGCCCCAGGGGCAGCGCGAAGCGCACGCTGGCATGGCGGCGAAGCAGCTGGGCCAGCACCTTGGCCGGCATGCCGGGTGCAACCCAGGGGGTGATGCAACCCGGGGAGATGATGCCGGCATTGGCAAAACTCGCCTCTTCGGCCGCGGCGCCACGGCGCTCGAAAACCGTGACCTCGTGGCCATCCCGGCCCAGCTCGAATGCGGTGGTGACGCCGATGATGCCGGCGCCGATGACTGCAATTTTCATGAATCCCTTGCGATGGCTTGCGCGACCCGCCGGGGCCTGCCGGGCGGCACGTTCGTGCAGGTCAGGCCGCTTGAAGTTGCCGCTCGATCTGCTGCGCGATGTTCAGGACGCCATCATCGCGCATCGCGCCATGCCAAATCATGAGGCCGACGGGCAGTTCGTCGGCTGCGTGGCAGGGAATCGAGATGGCGCAACCGTCCAGCATGTTGACCAGGCTGGTATTGCGCAACAGCAGCCCATTGGTACGAAAGAACGCTGCGTCGCGCTCCGAGCCGGGCGCGACCGATGCGATGGACGGCGCCACGATGGGCACCGTCGGGCTCAGCAGCCCGTCGAAGCCGGCCAGCCGGGCGTCCATCTGGTGGATCCAGCGGGCCCGCGCCTGCACCAGGTCGATGTAGTCGGCGGCGCCCATCGTGGCGCCGCGCTGGATGCGCAGCGCGACCCGGGGGTCGTAGGCTGAACCATGGCTGGCCAGCAGCTTGCGGTGCCAGGCGTAGCTCTCGGCAGCCGAGAAGCCGCCGGTGGCGTTGATGCTGGCCAGTTCGCCCAGTTCGGGCAGGTCGATTTCGGAGATCGTTGCACCGTTGCGGCGCAGCAGTTTCAACGTGTGTTCAAAGGCGCGTGCCACGGTGGCATCGAGGTCGTCCTGCAGCAAACCGCGGACCATGGCCAGCCGGTAAGCCTGCAGCGGCGCGGTGCTCCGCACGACCGGGCGCGCAGACAGGATGTCATGCGCCAGCATGGCGTCGCGCACCGAGCGGGTGAGGGCGCACACGGTGTCCAGGGTGGTCGACAGCGGCACGGCTCCAGCGGTCGGTACCAGCCGCGCTGTACTTTTGAAGCCGACGATGCCGTTGAGCGCTGCCGGGATGCGGATCGAGCCACCGGTGTCGGACCCCAGGCCGATGAAGGCCGCACCGGTGGCCACTGAGACTGCAGCGCCGCAGGACGAGCCACCGGGAATCAGCGGAACGCCCTGGCTGGCTGCATTGGCGGGAGTGCCCAGGTGCGGGTTTGTGCCGATACCGGAAAACGCGAACTCGACCATGTTGGTTCGGCCTGTGATGACGCCGCCGGCCGCCTTCAGGCGTGCCACCGCAGGGCAGTCGCGCAATGCCGCCGGTGCACCGGACAACACCGTCGAACCTGCCGCAGTGGTCTGCCCCTCGACGTCAAACAGATCCTTGACGGTTACGGCCAACCCGCCCAAAGCGGTGGGCGCATGGCGCGGGTCGGCGGCTGACGCGCGCGCCTGCGCGAAGTCGGTGCGGCTGAACACGTGGTCGCAATACCCGGATTCGCTGATGCCGATACAGGTGTCCATGGCGCTACTGGCGCTGGCCAGTCCGTCGCGCATGCGGGCCCGTGTGGCGCAGAGGTCGGGCAGGGTCGGGAGAGTCATGGAGAAGGGAGTCCTGTGTTATATTCGCTGGGTTTTGCCAGGGGCGTCAGGCCTTTTTTGCAGAACAAATCGCAAACCGGCCCCATCAAGGTGTTCGTGTTGCGGCAGCCAGGGCGCCATAGGCGTGCTGTGCTGCCGGTTCACGGATAGCGGGCCGGATTTTAGACCCAACCTTTGGAGCTCACCATGTCAGTCACCATGCGCGAAATGCTGGAAGCCGGCGTCCATTTCGGACACCAGACCCGCTTCTGGAACCCCAAGATGGCCCCGTTCATCTTCGGCCATCGCAACAAGATTCACATCATCAACCTGGAAAAGTCGTTGCCGATGTTCCAGGACGCGGCCAAGTTTGTGCGCCAGCTCACCGCCCGCCGTGGCACGGTGCTGATGGTCGGCACCAAGCGCCAGGCCCGCGACACGGTGGCCGCCGAGGCGCAGCGCGCAGGGGTACCGTTTGTCGACCAGCGCTGGCTGGGCGGCATGCTCACCAATTTCAAGACCGTCAAGACCTCGATCAAGCGCCTCAAGGAAATGAAGCTGCAACAAGAAGCCGGCCTGGACAGCATGAGCAAGAAAGAGCAACTCATGTTCGCCCGCGAACTCCAGAAGCTCGAAAAGGACATCGGCGGCATCCAGGACATGGGCGCCCTGCCAGACGCCATCTTCGTGATCGACGTTGGCTACCACAAGATTGCCGTGGCCGAAGCCAAGAAGCTGGGCATTCCGCTGATCGGTGTGGTCGACACCAACCACTCGCCTGAGGGCATCGATTACGTGATCCCCGGCAATGACGATTCGGCCAAGGCGGTCACGCTATATGCCCGCGGCATCGCCGATGCCGTGCTCGAAGGCCGGGCCAATGCGGTCGACGATGTGGTCAAGGCCGTGTCGGCCGAAACCTCCGATGAATTCGTCGAAGTGGACGAGGCATCGGCCTGATACCCCTGGCTTTGCAAGAAAGGGGCATTGATGCCCCTTTTTTCTTAGCCCCCCTGGAATTTTGTCGAATCACGTTCGGAGATAAATAATGGCTGCAATCACGGCAAGCATGGTGGCTGAACTGCGCGGCAAGACCGACGCCCCCATGATGGAATGCAAGCGCGCGTTGACAGACGCTGATGGCGATATGGCCAAGGCCGAGGAACTGCTGCGTGTCAAGCTCGGCACCAAGGCCGGCAAGGCCGCTGGCCGCATCACCGCCGAGGGCGTGGTGGCCACGGCCCGCGAAGGCGGTGCAGGCGCCCTGATCGAAGTCAATTGCGAGACCGACTTCGTCACCAAGAACGACGCCTTCCTGGCGCTGGCCGGTGCCGCCGCAGCGCTGGTGGCCCGGCATGACCCGGCCGATGTCGCCGCCCTGGGGGCGCTTGCTTTCTCGCACGACGGTTTTGGTCCGACCCTGGAGGACGTCCGCAGGGGTCTGGTGGGCAAGATAGGCGAGAACATGAGCTTTCGCCGCTTCAAGCGCTTTGGGTCTGGCGCCAGGATGGCGTCGTACCTGCACGGCACGCGCATCGGTGTGGTGGTCGAGTATGACGGTGACGAGGCCGCTGCCAAGGATGTCGCGATGCACGTGGCCGCCATGAAGCCGGTGGCCCTGTCGAGCGCCGACGTGCCGACAGAACTGGTCGCGCGCGAGCGTTCGGTGGCAGCCGCCAAGGCGGCCGAAGATGCCGCCGCCGCCACTGCGGCCGGCAAGCCGGTACAGTCACCCGAGATCGTGGCCAAGCGCATCGAAGGCGGAGTGCAAAAATACCTCAAGGAAGTGTCACTGTTCGACCAGTCGTTTGTGAAGAACGACAAGCAGACCGTGGCGCAGATGCTCAAGGCGGCCAACACGACCGTGACCGGCTTCACGCTGTACGTTGTCGGTGAGGGCATCGACAAGAAGGTCGACGACTTCGCGGCCGAGGTCGCAGCCCAGGTGGCGTCTGCGCGGCAGTCGACCTGAGCACGGCGGTTTGCCACGGGGCCCGGGTGGTGGCCCCTTTGTTGAAATTGAACCAGGAGATGTCCATGTCAGACGCCAAACCCGCACATAAACGCATATTGCTCAAGTTGTCGGGTGAGGCTCTGATGGGCGATGACCAGTTCGGGATCAACCGCGGCACCATTGTGCGCATGGTCGACGAGATAGCCGAAGTTACCCGCATGGGGGTCGAGGTGGCTGTCGTGATCGGTGGTGGCAACATTTTCCGTGGTGTGGCGGGCGGCTCGGTGGGCATGGACCGCTCGACCGCCGATTACATGGGCATGCTGGCGACCGTGATGAATGCTCTGGCTCTGGGTGACACCATGAACAAGGCAGGTTTGATTGCCCGCGTCATGTCGGCGATCTCGATCGAGCAGGTGGTGGAGCCCTACATTCGCCCCAAGGCCTTGCAGTACCTCGAAGAAGGCAAGGTCGTCATCTTTGCCGCCGGTACCGGCAACCCGTTCTTTACCACCGATACCGCCGCTGCATTGCGCGGCGCCGAGATCGGCGCCGAGGTCGTGCTCAAGGCGACCAAGGTCGATGGTGTCTACACGGCCGACCCCAAGAAGGACCCGCTGGCGACCCGCTACAGCAAGATATCTTTCGACGAGGCGATGGCGCGCAACCTGGGCATCATGGATGCCACGGCTTTTGCCCTGTGCCGTGACCAGCGTTTGCCGATCAAGGTCTTCTCGATCGTCAAGCACGGGGCCCTCAAGCGGGTGGTCTTGGGCGAGGACGAGGGTACCCTTGTCTATGCGTGACAATGGGGTTCGTGTTGTAGCAGGCAGGTGAGGGCACCTGCCTCGAGATTGTCGGAGTAGATGATGGACCTCGCTGAAATCAGGAAGAACGCCGAAGCGAAGATGGACCAGTCCATCGCGGCCTTCAAGGCCAACTTGACCAAGATCCGTACCGGGCGCGCCAATCCGGCCCTGCTCGACACCGTGCAGGTGGATTACTACGGCTCCAGTTTGCCGATCAGCCAGGTGGCCAATGTGGCCCTGCTCGACGCGCGCACCATCAGCATCCAGCCCTGGGAAAAAGGCATGGGCCCCAAGATCGAAAAGGCCATCCGCGAGAGCGATCTGGGCCTGAACCCGTCCTCGATGGGCGACCTGATTCGTGTGCCGATGCCGGCCATGACCGAGGAGCGTCGCCGCGAACTGACCAAGGTCGTGCGCAGCGAGGGCGAGAGCGCCAAGATTGCCGTGCGCAACCTGCGCCGCGATGCCAACGAGGCGGTCAAGAAACTCGTCAAGGACAAACTGGCCTCTGAAGACGACCTCAAGCGCGCGGAGGTCGACATCCAAAAGGTGACCGATCGGCATATTGGGTCGATCGACCAGTTGGTGGCTGCCAAAGAGCAGGACCTCATGGCGGTCTGAGGCAAAAACCTCGGCCTCCACCTCCCATCGGCATGAGCAGCGCTGTTCCAAACCATATTGCCATCGTCATGGATGGCAACGGGAGGTGGGCCACACGCCGCTTCCTGCCCCGCGCGGCGGGCCACAAGGCCGGTGTCGACGCCCTGCGACGTTGTGTGCGGGCCAGTGCGGCGCGCGGCGTGTCGATCCTGACCGTGTTTGCGTTCTCCTCCGAGAACTGGAACCGCCCCCAAGAGGAAGTGTCCGGCCTCATGGAACTGCTGGTGATGGCGCTGTCGCGCGAGGTCCCCCAACTCGTGGCTGATGGCGTATGCCTGCGTTTCCTAGGCGAGCGGTCTGGTTTGGCCTCGGCCGTCCGCTCAGGGCTGGTGCGGGCCGAAGCAGCCACGGCTGGCAACAACCGCCTGATCCTGAACGTCTGTTTCAACTACGGCGGTCGCTGGGACATCGTCCAGGCCGCCAATCGGCTCTCCCAGCGCGGTGAGGCGGTGACCGAAGAAAGCCTGGGCGCCGAGATGCAGATGGGTCAGTTGCCCGAGCCCGACCTGATCATTCGCACGGGCGGCGAGCAGCGCCTGAGCAACTTCCTGTTGTGGCAGGCGGCCTACTCCGAGCTGTACTTCTGCAATACCTTGTGGCCCGAGTTCGACGAGCACGCGCTCGATCTGGCGATTGCCGCCTACTGCCAGCGCGAGCGGCGATTCGGCAAGACTTCCGAGCAGCTGAGCGCGCCAACGCCCAGCCAGCAGGCCGCCTGAGGCAAGCCCGCATGCTTTGGCAACGCGTTGTCACCGCAGTGGCCCTGCTGCTGGTGTTGTTGCCGGCCTTGTTCTACCCCTCGCCCGCGCCTTTTTGCGTGGTGGCCATGGTGTTCATTGCAGCCGGCGCATGGGAGTGGGCGCGCCTGACGGCCTACGGGTCGGCGACTGCGCTGGCCACGGGTTTGCTGGCGACGGCGGTGTGTACTGCGGCCTGGGCCTTCGGCCTGCTGGAACGCCCGCTGTTGGGTGGGTGGGTGCTTGCAGCGCTGCTGTGGGTGGTTGGCGGCGCTTGGCTGTTGTACCGGGGCCCCGACGGGTTGCGCGCATTGCCGCGGCCCTGGCGCCTGGTACTGGGGCTCGTCGTGCTGTGCACAGCCTGGCTGGCGGTGGCCCAGGCCCGAACCATCGGCACCAATTTTCTGCTGTCGGTGATGGTGCTGGTCTGGGTGGCAGACGTCGGTGCCTATTTCGCCGGCCGCCGCTGGGGCGGACGCCTGATCGCCCGCAAGCTGGCGCCTGCCATCAGTCCGGGCAAGAGCTGGGAGGGCGTGGCCGGCGGCATGCTGGGCGTGCTGGTGCTGTCGCTGGCCTGGCGCTGGGCCGATGTGCACTGGCAGGCGGACACTCCCAGCATTTACACCGAGCTGGCGCGCACGCTTCACTGGTTGGTCTGGCCCGCAATCCTGGCCCTCGCAGCGATGAGCGTGGTCGGCGATCTGCTGGAGTCGCTGGTCAAGCGGGTGGCTGGCGCCAAAGACAGCAGCGGCTTGCTGCCTGGCCATGGCGGTGTGCTGGACCGCCTCGATGCCCTGTTGCCGACCTTTCCTTTGGCGCTGCTATTGCATGCCTTGTAAGCTCGTGCTCCGATGACCATTCGCAAACGCGTCGCCATTCTGGGATCCACCGGCTCCATCGGGGTCAGCACGCTGGATGTGCTGACACGCCATCCGGATCGGTTCGAGGTGTTCGCTCTCACGGCCGCCACCCGGGTCGACGATCTGCTGGCGCAGTGCAAGCGATTCCGGCCTGCCTACGCGGTGATGACGTCGCCCGCGCACGCGGCAGAACTCGCCCAGCGTTGCCTCTCGGCCGGATTGCCGACCCGGGTGCTCTCTGGGCCCGACAGCCTGTGCACTGTGGCGCGAGACGAGCAGGTCGACATCGTGATGGCCGCCATCGTCGGGGCGGCCGGCCTGGCATCCTGCATGGCGGCCGCGCTGGCCGGCAAGCGCCTGCTGCTGGCCAACAAGGAGGCGCTGGTTGTGGGCGGCGAGTTGTTCCTGGCCGCGGTGCGGCAGGGCGGCGCCAAGCTGCTGCCGATCGACAGTGAGCACTCGGCGATTTTCCAGTCTCTGCCCGATGATGCACAACGCTGGCCCGAGGTGATCGACACGCTGCTGCTGACCGCCTCCGGCGGCCCGTTCCGAACCCGCGATCCTGCGACCTTGCGGGACGTCACACCCGAACAGGCCTGCGCGCACCCCAACTGGGTCATGGGGCGCAAGATCTCGGTCGATTCGGCCACCATGATGAACAAGGCGCTCGAGGTGATCGAGGCGCGGTATCTGTTCGGCGTGCAAGCACGGCAGATCGCGGTGGTGATCCATCCCCAGAGCATCATCCATTCGATGGTGCAGTACCGCGACCATTCGATCGTGGCGCAACTCGGTACGGCTGACATGCGAGTTCCGATCGCCTACGGTCTGTCCTGGCCCACCCGCATGGCGTCCAATGCGCAGGCCCTTGATTTCGAGGCACTGGCAGCGCTCACATTCGAGTCGTTCAAGTCGCCGGGGCACCAGGCACGGTTTCCGGGCCTGCAGTTGTCCTGGCAGGTGCTCGCCGCGCCGGTCGGGACGCCGGCGATCCTGAACGCGGCCAACGAGGTGGCGGTGGCGGCTTTCCTCGACCGCCGGATCCGGTTCGATCAGATTCACGCGGTGAATTCGGAAACCCTCGCCACCGTGCAGGCCGTCCATGCGACCACGCTCGAAGACCTGCTGGCGCTGGATACGCAATCCCGGCGGGTCGCAGGCGAATTCGTCCATCAATGGGGCCATGGCTGACATGGTGCTGTTGCTTTACTTCACGCGCCCGGGCGCTGATCTCGCGAGGTCTCTGGTATGTTGACGGTGCTGGCGTTTCTGGTGGCGCTCGGTCTGCTGATTGCGGTCCATGAATACGGACACTACCGGGTTGCCGTGGCCTGCGGTGTCCGCGTGCTGCGTTTCTCGGTCGGTTTCGGATACGTGTTGTGGCGTTGGCAGCCCGCGGGCTCACCGACCGAATTTGTTCTGGGAGCCTTCCCGATTGGCGGCTACGTCAAGATGCTCGACGAGCGCGAAGCGCCGGTCGCGCCGCACGAGCGCCATCTGGCGTTCAACACCCAGCCGCTACGCAAGCGGGCAGCCATTGTTGCCGCCGGTCCGCTGACCAATCTGCTGCTGGCCGTCGTGCTGTATGCGATCGTCAACTGGAGTGGGATCGAGCAGCCGCGCGCCGTGCTGTCCAGCCCGGCGGCCGGTTCGCTGGCCGAGGCAGCCGGTATCCGAGGTGGCGAACTGGTGCTGCGTGCCGGGTTGGATGGCGAGGAGCCCGGTGCCGTTGCATCCTTCGATGATCTGCGCTGGATCCTGGCCCAGGGTGCACTCAAGAAGCGCGATGTGGTGCTGGTGCTGGGGGCCACCGATGGCACCGCAGCCGCCCGCGAGCGGCGACTGCCCCTGAGCCAGAGCGAGACCCAGGATGTCGATGCACAGTTGTTCCGGCGCATTGGCATCGTGGGGCCGCTCGGGCGTCCGGTGCTGGGAGAGGTGATGCAGGATGGTGCGGCTGCTGCGGCCGGCCTTCGCAAGGGTGATCTGGTGCTGCGCGTCGGCGCGGTCACGGTCCAGGACGGCCAGCAACTGCGCGACCTGATCCGGGCATCGGCTGTCAGCGGCACCAGCCCGGCCAGCACCTGGACGCTGGAGCGTGAAGGCCGCCGGCTTGATATCGTGGTGCAGCCCCGGGCGGTGCAGGAGGGTGGCCAGTGGACCGGCAAGATCGGGGCCTTTGTCGGCGCACCACCCGAACTCGTGACGGTTCAGTATGGCCCGCTCGATGGGCTGTGGGCTGGCGCGGTCAAGACCTGGGAGGTGTCGGCACTGACCGTGCGCATGCTGGGCAGCATGCTGATCGGTGAAGCCTCGCTGAAGAACCTCAGTGGCCCTCTCACCATTGCGGACTACGCCGGCAAGTCGGCCAGTCTGGGCCTGGCGCCCTATCTGCTGTTTCTGGCTTTGATCAGCGTCAGTCTGGGTGTGCTCAATCTGCTGCCGGTGCCCGTCCTCGACGGTGGGCACCTGATGTATTATCTTTGGGAGGCGGTGACCGGCAACAGCGTGACCGATGCCTGGATGGAGCGGCTCCAGCGGGGCGGAGTCGCTGTTTTGCTCTTCATGATGAGCATTGCCCTTTACAACGACCTGGCCCGGATTCTCGGCTGATCGCCTGGTGATCAGCGCGCCACCAAATCGACCGTTTCTGACAAGACAACATGCAATTAAAACGTATTCGCAGGGATCTGCTCTCCGTGGCTGTGGCCCTCAGTGTGGCGGCCGGTTCTGCATGGGCGGTGGACCCTTTCAAGGTGAGCGACATCCGGGTGGAGGGCCTGCAGCGGGTCGAGGCTGGCACCATCTTTGCATCGATACCGGTGCGCGTGGGCGATACCTACGATGATGAAAAGGGTGCCGCGGCGATCCAGGCGCTGTTTGGCCTGGGGCTGTTCAAGGACGTGCGGATCGAGGTCAACGGCAATGTACTGGTCGTGATAGTCGAAGAGCGGCCGACCGTCTCCGACATCGACTTCAGTGGCAACAAGGAATTTGAAAAAGATGTCTTGCGCAATGCCCTGCGCGATGCCGGCCTGTCCGATGGCCGCCCGTTCGACCGCGCGCTGCTCGACCGCGCGGAACAGGAGCTCAAGCGCCAGTACATCAACCGCGGTTTGTATGCCGCCGAGGTGGTTACCACTGTGACCCCGATCGAGCGCAATCGGGTCAATCTGGCGTTCACGATCACCGAGGGTGATCGCGCCAAGATCAAGGAAATCCGCATCATCGGCTACAAGGCGTTTACCGAATCGACGCTGCGGGGCCTGTTCGACCTGGACACCGGTGGATGGCTCAGCTGGTACACCAAGTCCAACCAGTATTCGCGTGCCAAGCTCAATGCCGACCTCGAGACGCTGCGTTCGTACTATCTCACCCGCGGGTACCTAGAATTCCGCATCGATTCAACCCAGGTGGTGATCTCGCCCGACAAGCAGGACATCAACATCGCGATCAATATCTCCGAAGGCGAGCGTTTTGTAGTGGCTGCCGTCAAGCTGGAGGGCAACTACCTGAGCAAGGAAGATGAGTTCAAGCCCCTGGTGACCATCAAGCCCGGCGAGGCCTACAACGCAGATTCGGTGGTGCAGACCACCAAGGCGTTCACCGACTTCTTCGGTACCTTTGGTTATGCCTTTGCGCAAGTCGAGGCCAAGCCGGAGGTGGATCGCGTGAACAACCGCGTGACGCTGGTGCTGCAAGCCGAACCCTCACGGCGCGCCTACGTACGCCGTGTCAATGTGGCGGGCAACAACCGCACCCGTGACGAAGTCGTGCGCCGAGAGTTTCGCCAGTTCGAGGCAGCCTGGTATGACTCGGAAAAAATCCGCCTGTCGCGCGACCGCGTGGACCGCCTGGGTTTCTTCAAGGAAGTGTCCATCGACACCCAGGAAGTGGCGGGCGCGCAGGACCAGGTCGACCTGGTCGTGACCGTAGTCGAAAAGCCGACGGGCAACCTCAGCCTCGGGGCTGGCTTTTCATCGGGCGATGGATTGGGCCTCACTGCCGCCATTCGCCAGGAAAACGCGTTTGGCTCCGGAAATTCGCTGGGGGTGCAAGTGAACACCAGCAAGATCAACCGCACCATCGTCTTCAGCACCACCGACCCCTACTTCACGGTGGACGGCGTCTCGCGCTCGATCGACGTCTACCACCGCAGTACCAGCCCCTACTCAGACACCAACAGCTACAAGCTCGTGACCAGCGGCGGTTCCCTGCGTTTCGGGGTGCCTTTCACCGAGTCCGACACGGTCTATTTCGGGGGCGGCGTTGAGCGTACCCGCATCGTGCCCGGTACCAATTTGCCGGCGGCCTACACCAACTATGCCAACCAGTTCGGGTTCTCGAGCAATTCCGTCCCCTTGACGGTGGGCTGGTCGCGCGACCTGCGCGATAGCGCGCTGGCGCCGAACAACGGTGTTTTCCAGCGTGCGACGGCTGAATGGAGTGTTGCCGGCGATGCCAAGTACCTGTCGACCACCTACCAATACCAGCAGTACGTGCCACTGAACAAGCAGTTCACGATTGCGTTCAACGGCGACGCAGGTTACGGCAAGGGAATCGGCGGGCGTTCGTTCCCGCTGTTCAAGAATTTCTATGGTGGTGGACTCGGCTCGGTTCGGGGCTTCGAGCAAGGCAGCCTTGGGCAGCTCGATACCACCACCGGTGCTTCGCTGGGCGGCACGCGCAAGCTCAGTGCGAATCTGGAGTTGCTCACGCCTTTTCCGGGAGCAGGCAACGATCGCACCTTGCGTTTGTTCACCTTCTTCGACATCGGCAACGTGTACGGCGAGGGCCAGCCGATCCGGCTCAACCAGTTGCGTGCGGCGGCAGGCCTGGGGATCAGTTGGCTTTCCCCGGTGGGTCCGTTGCGTCTGGCACTGTCGCGCCCCGTGCGCAAGTTCGCTGGCGATAAAATTCAGAACATTCAATTTCAAATCGGAACCTCTTTCTAATGAAGCCCCTCTTTCGTCACGGTTGCGCGCTGATCGCGCTGGTGGTGGCCAGCGCGGCCTTGCAGGCCCAGGCCCAGGAGTTCCGGGTTGGTTTCGTCAACACCGATCGGATTCTCAAGGAGTCGGCGGCCGCCAAGGCGGCCAGTACCAAGCTGGAACAGGAGTTCTCCAAGCGCGAGAAGGACCTGATCGACCAGGGTACCGCCCTCAAGGCACTGGCAGACAAGCTGGAACGCGAATCACCCACCTTGTCTGAAACGCAGCGCGCCAGCCGCCAGAAGCAGCTGGTCGACCAGGACCGCGACCTGCAGCGCAAGCGCCGCGAAGCCCAGGAAGACCTCAACTCACGCAAGAACGAAGAGCTCCAGGCGGTCTTTGAACGCGCCAACCGGGTGGTTCGGCAGATCGCCGAGACCGAAAAGTACGATCTGGTCCTGCAGGAGCCGGTGGTCTACATCAATCCTAAACACGACATCACCGACAAGGTGCTCAAGGCGCTCAACACGCCTGGAAAATGATCGTGCGGACACGGCAGATGTGACTCTTTCGCTTGGCGCCATCGTCGAAGCCCTGGGAGGCGAACTGCATGGTGACCGCGCGCTGCTGATCCAGGGCCTGTCGACATTGGCCCTGGCCCGGCCAGACCAGTTGAGTTTTGTGGCGAACGAGCGCTATCGGCAACAACTGGCCGGTTGCAGCGCGGCTTGCGTGATTGTGGGCCCCGAACTGCTGTCCGAAGCGCTGGCCCGGGGCGCCTGCATTGTCACGGCCCATCCCTATGTGTATTACGCACGCCTGACGCAGCTCTGGAAGCGAGCGCTGGCTGGCCCGCAAGCGGGCGGCGTGCACCCCAGTGCGGTGGTCGACCCACTGGCCGTCGTACACCCCGACGCCACCATCGGCCCGCTGTGCGTGGTCGAGCGCGGCGCCCGCATCGGTGCCGGGACGGTGCTCAAGTCGCGCGTCACGATTGGCGAAGACTGCGTCGTCGGCGCGCGCTGCATCCTGCACCCGGGGGTGGTGATCGGTGCCGATGGCTTCGGTTTTGCGCCTACCCCGGACGGCTGGGAAAAGATCGAGCAGCTGGGTGCGGTGCAGATTGGTTGCGACGTGGAGATCGGTGCGAACACCTGCATCGACCGGGGTGCGCTGGATGACACCGTGATCGAAGACGGCGTCAAGCTCGACAACCTGATCCAGATCGGCCATAACGTGCGCGTTGGCCGGCATACGGCAATGGCGGCCTGTGTGGGTGTTGCGGGTTCGGCGACCATCGGGGCCCACTGCACCATCGGTGGCGCGGCGGTCGTGCTGGGCCATCTGGAACTGGCCGACCGGGTCAATATCTCGGCTGCGTCAGTGGTGACGCGCTCGATCCTCAAGCCCGGCCACTACAGCGGCCTGTTTCCGATCGACGACAATTCCCGCTGGGAGAAAAATGCCGCTGCGCTCAGGCGACTGCACGACCTGCGCGCGCGGCTGCAGGCGCTGGAAAAGCGCGCCAACCAATCGACTACGCCATGATGGACATCCACCAGATACTCAAGCAACTCCCGCATCGGTTCCCGTTTTTGCTGGTCGACCGGGTGCTCGAAATCGAGAAGGGCAAACGTATCAAGGCGTTGAAGAACGTCACCATCAACGAGCCCTTCTTCACCGGGCACTTTCCGCACCGCCCGGTGATGCCGGGTGTCCTGATGCTGGAGGCACTGGCTCAGGCTGCGGCCTTGCTGGCCTTCGACACACTGGGCGTCACACCCGATGACAAGACGGTCTACTATTTCGCCGGCATCGATGGTGCCAGATTCAAGCGCCCGGTCGAACCGGGTGACCAGTTGGTGCTGCATGTCGAGCTCAACCGCATGCGCTCCGGCATCTTCAAGTTTCGGGCGCATGCCATGGTGGGCGAGGAGCTGGCCGTCGAGGCCGAGCTGATCTGCACCATGCGATCGATCGCCTGAACGTCGGTCTGGCAGGCTGCCTGTGCAAACGATCCATCCCACGGCTATCGTCGATCCGAAAGCCGAGCTCGACAGCACCGTGGTGGTGGGCCCGTACACGGTGATCGGCCCGCATGTGAAGGTGCAGGCCGGAACGACCATCGGCGCACACTGTGTGCTCGAAGGCCACACCACCATCGGACGCGACAACCGCATCTTCCAGTTCAACTCGTTGGGGGCAATTCCGCAGGACAAAAAGTACGCTGGCGAACCCTGCGAGCTCGTCATCGGCGACCGCAATACGGTGCGCGAGTTCTGCACCTTCAACATCGGGTCGCCTGGCGATGCCGGGGTCACCCGCGTCGGCAACGACAACTGGATCATGGCCTATGTCCATCTGGCGCACGACTGCCAGGTGGGCAGCCACACCATCTTCGCCAACAACGCGCAACTGGCGGGCCATGTGCACGTGGCTGATTGGGTGATCCTGGGCGGTTTCACGGTCGTGCACCAGTTCGCGCGGCTGGGTGCGCACAGCATGACAGCCATGTGTTCGCTGTTGTTTGCCGACCTGCCGCCCTACGTGATGTGCCAGGGGCAACCAGCGGCTGCCCGGTCGATGAATTTCGAGGGCCTGCGCCGGCGTGGCTTCTCGCCGGAACGCCTCGCCTGCGTCAAGGCCATGCACAAACTGCTGTACCGCGAGAATCTGGGGTTGGCGCAAGCGCTGGCCCGGATCTCCGACCTGGGGCAGGCTTATCCGGAGGCAGTCGACGACGTCCGACTGATGGTGGCCTTCCTCGACCGCGTTGATCCGGGCCGCGGCATCGTCCGGTGACCTCGTACCGGGCTTTCCCCGGGGTGCCGGGTTCCGGCGTCTGGCCCCGGCTGGGCATGGTGGCAGGTGAAACTTCGGGCGACTTGCTGGCCGGCTTGTTGCTGGAGGGCCTGCGGGCCCGTTGGCCGACCCTGTCGGCCCATGGCATCGGCGGGCCCCGGATGCTCTCGCACGGATTTGACGCCTGGTGGCCGAGCGATCGGCTGGCCGTGCGGGGCTATGTGGAGGTGTTGCGCCATTACCGTGGCATCGTGGCGATCCGCGAGCAATTGAAGTCGCGCCTGCTTCAGCAGCCACCCGATGTGTTCATTGGCGTGGACGCGCCCGATTTCAACCTGGATCTGGAGCGCAGCCTGAAGCAGGCCGGTATCCCGACCGTGCACTTCGTCTGCCCCTCGGTGTGGGCCTGGCGCGCCGACCGGCTTTCCCGCATCCGGGCCAGCGCCGACCAGGTGCTGTGCCTGTTTCCCTTTGAGCCGGCGCTTCTCCAGGCCCATGGCGTGGCTGCCACCTATGTCGGCCACCCCTTGGCCGGAGTGATTCCGATGCAGCCCGACAAGGCCGCTGCGCGGCGTGCGCTGGGCCTGTCGCCACACGGGCCGGTGGTGGCGCTGCTTCCTGGCAGCCGGGCCTCCGAGATCCGCTACCTGGCGCGGCGATTCCTGGACGCGGCAGCCCTGCTGCGGCGCGAACGCCCCGCACTGCAGTTCGTGCTGCCGGCCGTGCCGGCGCTGCTGGCGTCGATCACCGCCATTGCGCAGGAATCCGGCATGCACGCGCATGTGAAGATCGTGGCGGGGCAGTCACACCAGGCACTGGCAGCCTGTGACGTGACGCTGATCGCCAGCGGGACGGCCACGCTCGAGGCGGCGCTGTTCAAGCGCCCGATGGTGATCGCTTACAACATGCACTGGTTGTCGTGGCAGATCATGCGCCGTCAGCGACTGCAGCCATGGGTGGGCCTGCCCAACATCCTGTGCCAGCAATTCGTCGTTCCCGAACTGCTGCAGGGCGAGGCCACGCCACCCGCCCTGGCCCGTGCGGTAGGCCTGTGGCTGGACGATGCCGGCCGGACCGAGGCGCTGCAGCAGCGGTTTGTGCAGTTGCACCACGACCTGCGGCGCGATACGGCCCGCCTGGCCTCCGATGCCATCGCGCAAGTTCTCCAGCATGCCTGAACAGTCCCACTTCGATTGGGGCAGCGCCGGGCTGGTGGCCGGTGTGGACGAGGCCGGTCGCGGCCCGCTCGCCGGGCCGGTGGTGGCTGCGGCGGTGATCCTGGACGAGCGGTATCGGATCGCCGGGTTGGCCGACTCGAAGAAGCTGAGCGCCGCCCGCCGCGAGACGCTGTTCGATCTGATTTGTGCCCGCGCGCTGTGCTGTTCAATCGCGCAGGCCAGCGTCGAGGAAATCGACCGGCTCAACATCCTGCAGGCCACGATGCTGGCCATGCAGCGCGCAGTCACCGGGCTGCGGCTCAAGCCGACCCAGGTGCTGGTCGACGGCAACCGGTTGCCCGTGCTCGATGTGCGGGGCGAGGCCATTGTGCGTGGCGATGCCTTGGTGCCTGCCATCTCGGCGGCGTCGATCCTGGCCAAGGTGTACCGGGATCGTCTGTGCCTGCAGCTGCATGCAGACTACCCGGCGTATGGTTTTGGCTCCCACAAAGGCTATGGCACTGCGCAGCATCTGGCCGCATTGCAGACCCATGGCGCCTGCCCGGAGCACCGGCGCAGTTTTGCGCCCGTGGCAAGGGCGCTGGCATGACGCCGGCAAATGCCGGGCCACAGCTCGTGGTGGCCTCGCGGGACAACCCGCTGGTCAGGCAGTTGCGCCGGCTCGGCGCGCAGGGCACAGCCTATCGCAAGCTGGGCCAGTTCTGGGTCGAGGGCGAGCACCTGTGCCGCGCCGCATTCGAGCGCCAACTGCGACCCGCCCTCCTGGTGGTTTCCGAGTCCTGGCTGCCCCACCTGCCGGCTCCCTGGATCCAGCGGGCCGACCGCATCGTGGTACTGGCAGACCGGCTGTTCGCCGACGTGAGTACCCTGGAGTCGCCGGCGCAGGTGGGCTTCGTGCTCGATCTTCCCGAGGCCCGGCCAGCGCAACGGGATCTGCCAACCGTGGTGCTCGACCGGATCCAGGATGCCGGCAATGTCGGGTCCATCCTGCGCAGTGCGGCGGCGTTCGGCTTTCCGCAGGTGCTGGCCGTGCAGGGCACGGCGGGCCTGTGGTCGCCCAAGGTGTTGCGTGCTGGCATGGGCGCGCATTTTGGCCTCCATCTGGCTGAAGGGCTGCATATTGATCAGGTCATGGCTCTGGGGCTGCCGCTGGTGGTGACCAGTTCACACCAAGGTGTCGACCTGCCGGGTCTCGGGCTACCGTCTCCGTGCGCCTGGGTGTTCGGGCATGAGGGGCAAGGCGTAGGGCCGGCTCTGCTCGACCAGTCGGCGGTGCAGGTGCGCATTCCTCAGCCGGGCGGCGAGGAGTCGCTCAATGTTGCAGCAGCTGCCGCCATCTGCCTCTATAGCAGCGCGACGGGTATGCGACGCTGACCTGCCGCGTGCAAGCCGCCGCCGCAGGACCGCTGGCTATAATGCAGGGCTTTCCAGAAAGCCGCCGCCCCGGGCGTTTGTCAAGTCGATTTCCCTCTGATGAGCAGCAGCCAAGAGGCTGGTCTTGTAGATGCTGGGGCGTACCCGTAACCCTTCCGGAGAATCCCGTGCTCTTGTCTCTCAAGGGAACCCATCCTCCCGCCATCCTGGCACTCGCAGACGGCACGTTTCACATCGGTGATTCCATTGGAGCCCCCGGCTCCTGCGTTGGTGAAGTCGTCTTCAACACCGCGATGACGGGCTACCAGGAAATCCTGACCGACCCCAGCTATTGCCAGCAGATCGTCACGCTGACCTACCCGCATATCGGCAACTACGGCACCTGTGAACAGGACGCCGAATCCGGCCGCGTGCAGGCAGCCGGCCTGGTCATCAAAGACCTGCCCCTGGCGGCGTCCAACTTTCGCTCCGAAGCCAGTTTGCCCGAGTACCTGCTGTCGCAGGGCACGGTGGCTATCGCCAACCTTGACACCCGCAAGCTGACGCGCCATCTGCGCAGCCTGGGCGCGCAGAATGGCTGCATCCTGGCGCTGCCCCTGGGTGCCCGGGTCGACCAATCCTCGATCGACAAGGCAATCACCGCAGCCTGCCAGGCGCCGTCGATGGCGGGTCTCGACCTGGCCCGCGTCGTCAGCGTGCAGGCGCCCTACCCGTGGACGCAAACCGAGTGGGCGCTCGCCGGAAGTGGCAATCAGCCCGGGTTTGGTTCGCAGGTCAACCCGCGTTTCCATGTGGTGGCCTACGACTTCGGCGTCAAGCGCAACATTCTGCGCATGCTGGCGCAGCGCGGCTGCCGGGTCACGGTTGTGCCAGCCCAGACATCCGCCAGGGACGCGCTTGCGCTGCAGCCCGACGGCATCTTCCTGTCCAACGGGCCGGGTGACCCAGAACCCTGTGACTACGCCATTGCGGCCGCGCGCGAACTCATCGACTCCGGTCTTCCTACCTTCGGCATCTGCCTGGGGCACCAGATCCTGGCACTGGCATCCGGTGCGCGCACCTTCAAGATGAAGTTCGGCCACCACGGTGCGAACCACCCGGTCAAGGACCTGGACACCGGGCGGGTCAGCATCACCAGCCAGAACCACGGCTTTGCCGTCGACGCAAAGTCGTTGCCGCCGAACCTGCGTGCCACCCATGTGAGCCTGTTTGATGGCACCTTGCAGGGCCTCGCCCGTACGGACCGCCCGGCCTTCTGTTTCCAGGGCCATCCCGAGGCATCGCCCGGGCCGCATGACATTTCTTACCTTTTCGAGCGCTTCGTGGCCCTGATGGACCCGCAAAGCCGGAGCCAACATGCCTAAGCGCACCGATATCAAGAGCGTCCTCATCATTGGCGCCGGCCCGATCATCATTGGCCAGGCCTGCGAATTCGACTACTCCGGGGTGCAGGCCTGCAAGGCGCTGCGCGAGGAGGGCTTCAAGGTCATCCTGATCAACAGCAACCCGGCCACGATCATGACCGACCCGGCCACCGCCGACGTGACCTACATCGAGCCGATCACCTGGCAGACGGTCGAGAAAATCATCGCCAAGGAGCGCCCGGACGCGATCCTGCCCACCATGGGTGGCCAGACCGCGCTCAACTGCGCGCTCGACCTCTGGCGCCATGGCGTGCTCGAGCGCTACCAGGTCGAACTGATCGGCGCCAGCCCCGAGGCTATCGACAAGGCCGAAGACCGCCAGAAGTTCAAGCAGGCCATGACCCGCATCGGCCTGGCGTCGGCGCGCTCGGGGATCGCCCACAACCTCGACGCAGCCTGGGTGGTGCAAAAGACGCTCGGTTTCCCCACCGTGATCCGGCCCAGTTTCACGCTGGGCGGCACCGGCGGCGGCATTGCCTACAACGCCGAAGAGTTCGAGACCATCTGCAAGCGGGGCCTGGAGGCCTCGCCGACCCGCGAGCTGCTGATCGAGGAGTCGCTGCTCGGCTGGAAAGAGTTCGAGATGGAGGTCGTCCGCGACAAGGCGGACAACTGCATCATCGTCTGCTCGATCGAGAACCTGGACCCGATGGGGGTGCACACCGGCGATTCGATCACCGTGGCGCCGGCCCAGACCCTGACCGACCGCGAATACCAGATCCTGCGCAATGCGTCGCTGGCGGTACTGCGCGAGATCGGGGTCGACACCGGCGGCTCGAATGTGCAGTTTGCAATCAATCCGGCAGACGGCCGCATGGTGGTGATCGAGATGAATCCGCGTGTGAGCCGCTCGTCGGCCCTGGCGTCCAAGGCCACCGGGTTCCCGATTGCCAAGGTTGCTGCCAAGCTGGCCGTCGGCTACACGCTCGACGAGCTGCGCAACGAGATCACCGGTGGGGCTACACCGGCGAGTTTCGAGCCAAGCATCGACTATGTGGTCACCAAGATTCCGCGGTTTGCTTTCGAGAAGTTCCCGGCCGCCGATTCGCGCCTGACCACCCAGATGAAGTCGGTGGGCGAGGTGATGGCCATCGGCCGCACCTTCCAGGAGTCGTTCCAGAAGGCCCTGCGCGGGCTCGAGGTCGGCGTCGACGGCATGAACGAGAAGACCCAGGACCGTGAAGTGCTCGAGAAGGAACTGGGCGAGCCCGGCCCCGAGCGGATCTGGTACGTGGGCGACGCATTCGCCCAGGGCATGAGCGTGGACGAGGTGCACGCCCTCACCAAGATCGACCCGTGGTTCCTGGTGCAGATCGAAGAGATCGTGAAGATTGAGCTGGAACTCGAAACCCGCTCACTCGATGTGCTGGATGCCCCGACCCTGCGCGCCTTGAAGAAAAAGGGGTTCTCGGATCGGCGTCTGGCACGCCAGCTCAAGACCACCGACACAGTGATCCGCGAACTGCGGCGCTCGCTGGGCGTGCGCCCGGTCTACAAGCGTGTCGACACCTGCGCGGCGGAGTTCCCGACCCATACCGCGTATCTGTATTCGACCTATGAAGACGAATGCGAGGCGCAGCCGACCACGCGCAAGAAAATCATGGTCCTGGGTGGCGGCCCGAACCGTATCGGGCAGGGCATCGAGTTCGACTATTGTTGCGTGCATGCGGCGCTGGCGTTGCGCGAGGATGGGTACGAGACCATCATGGTCAACTGCAATCCCGAGACCGTCTCGACCGATTACGACACCAGTGACCGGCTCTATTTTGAGCCACTCACCCTGGAAGATGTTCTGGAGATCGTCGACAAGGAGAAGCCTTTGGGCGTGATCGTGCAGTACGGTGGCCAGACGCCCTTGAAGCTCGCGTTGGACCTCGAAGCCAATGGCGTGCCGATCATCGGCACCAGCCCCGACATGATCGATGCCGCCGAGGACCGCGAGCGCTTCCAGAAGCTGTTGCAGGGGCTGGGCCTGCGCCAGCCGCCCAACGCGACCGCACGCACCGAACCCGAAGCCCTTGAAAAGGCCGCGGCGCTCGGCTATCCGCTGGTGGTGCGCCCCAGCTACGTGCTGGGCGGGCGCGCCATGGAGATCGTGCATGAGCAGCGCGACCTGGAGCGTTACATGCGCGAGGCCGTCAAGGTGTCGCACGACTCCCCGGTGCTGCTGGACCGGTTTCTGAACGATGCGATCGAATGCGACGTGGATGCCTTGTGCGACGGGCAGCGGGTCTTTATCGGTGGCGTCATGGAGCATATCGAGCAGGCGGGTGTGCACAGCGGTGACTCGGCGTGTTCACTCCCACCGTATTCGCTGGGTAGCGCCACCGTGGCGGAGCTCAAGTCGCAGACTGCTGCCATGGCGCGGGCGCTCCACGTGGTGGGGCTCATGAATGTCCAGTTCGCAATCCAGCAGCGGCGCGACGCGCAGGGCGTCGAACACGACACGATCTTCGTGCTGGAGGTCAACCCGCGGGCCTCGCGCACGGTGCCGTTCGTCAGCAAGGCCACCGGCATTCAACTGGCCAAGGTGGCGGCGCGCTGCATGGTGGGGCAGTCGCTGGACGCGCAGGGCATTCAGGCCGAGGTACAGCCGCCGTATTTCAGCGTCAAGGAAGCCGTATTTCCGTTCGTCAAGTTTCCTGGCGTGGATACCATTCTCGGCCCCGAGATGAAGTCGACTGGCGAGGTGATGGGTGTGGGCAAGACCTTTGGCGAAGCCTTCGTGAAGTCGCAGCTGGGTGCCGGTACCAAGCTGCCGCGCGCAGGCAAGGTCTTCATATCGGTCAAACAGAGCGACAAGGCACGCGCCGTGCAGGTGGCTGCCGGGCTCATGGCCATGGGCTTCGATCTGGTGGCCACCAAGGGCACCAGCGCCGCGATCATGGCCGCCGGCATACCTTGCCAGTCGGTCAACAAGGTCACCGAGGGGCGTCCGCACATCGTCGACATGATCAAGAATAACGAAATTGTGCTGGTCGTCAATACCGTGGAGGAGCGGCGCAATGCCATCGCCGACTCCCGCCAGATCCGGACCTCGGCCCTGCTGGCCCGCGTGACCACCTTCACCACCATCGCAGGCGCCGAGGCAGCCGTCGAGGGCATGAAGTATCTGGACAACCTCGACGTGGTGTCGGTCCAGGAAATGCATCGGCAACTCGCGGCATAATCCGCAGTCCCCGCCGGGTCGGGCCTGCGCCGCGGTGCGGGTCTGTGCCGGCCTCCTCCTTTTCGAATGTGCTTCATGGCAACCATTCCCATCACCCGTCGCGGCGCTGAAAAACTCAAGGTAGAACTGCACCGCCTGAAAACGGTCGATCGCCCGTGGGTCATCGGTGCGATTGCCGAGGCGCGGGCACAGGGCGACCTGAGCGAAAACGCCGAGTACGATGCCGCCAAGGACCGCCAGGGCTTCATCGAAGGCCGAATACAGGAAGTCGAGAGCAAGTTGTCGATGGCACAGGTCATCGACCCGAGCACTCTGGACGCCGGCGGGCGCGTGGTCTTCGGCGCCACGGTCGAGCTCGAGGACGAGGCATCCGGTGAAGTCGTCAAGTACCAGATCGTTGGCGAGGACGAGGCCGACCTCAAGCTCGGCCTGGTCAATATCAGCAGCCCGATTGCGCGCGCTTTGATCGGCAAGGAAAAAGGCGACACGGCCGAGGTGGTCGCGCCAGGCGGCATCCGGCATTTCGAGATCGTCGCCGTCCACTACCTGTAAGTCCGTCTTGGCCAGGCCTGTCTGGACAGCGGCTTTGTGGTGGGGCAGCCTCACCGTCGTGGGGTTTGGAGTGGTCCCGCTGTTGTTTGCCTACTTTCCGATAGCCACCTTGGCCCGCAACACGGCTGCACGTCCTGCGCCTGTGGCATGGGCTGGGAATCGCCTTGTACGCTGCCCAGTGGGTGTGTTCTGCGCTGGTGTTCTGGCAGATGGTGAGGCCTGGGCCTGGCCCTCAGGACTGATTGCGTTTCTTGATACTCACCTTCTTGGGTTTGGCACGCTTGACCTGGCCGCCTGGCGTGAGTCGCTGGTTGCCCAGCACTCGCAGGGTGCGGACTTCGGGGCGCTGCCCGCCGCGTTTGCTGTATTTCAGGACTTTCACATCCCGCGGGCCTGGCTTGCGGTCTTCGTCCTCGGCGCGCGCCTTGGCCGGCATCGGACGCCAGAACACGAGCAACTTGCCGATATGCTGGATCGGCGCGGCGGAGAACTCCTGCGCCAGCGCCAGGAACATCGCCTCCCGGGCCACGCGGTCATCCGAGAAGACTCGGACCTTGATGAGGCCATGGGCGTCCAGCGCACCGGCGAACTCCTTTTTCACCGCGTCGGTCAGGCCGTCGTTGCCCACCATGACCACCGGGTCAAGGTGGTGGGCCAGCGAGCGCTGTTCTTTTCGTTGGGCGGGGGATAGTTGGATCAGGGGCATCGGCCTATTATCGGGGCAATGAAAACGCGAACCAAGAGCAAGAAGGTCAACCGGGCCTGGCTCAACGACCACGTGAACGACCCATACGTCAAATTGGCCCAGCGTGAAGGCTACCGTGCCCGTGCGGCCTACAAACTCAAGGAGATCGACGAGGCGCTGCACCTCATCAAGCCCGGCGACCTGATCGTGGACCTGGGCTCGGCACCAGGTGCCTGGAGCCAATACGTGCGCAACCGGCTGTCGCCCAAAACGGCGACCGGTGGCGGAGCCGCTGTCGGTGCCCTCAATGGCACCATCATCGCGCTGGACGTCCTGCCGATGGAGCCGGTGGAAGGCACGCTGTTCCTGCAGGGAGATTTCCGCGAACCGGAGGTCCTGCAGCGGCTGTCGGGCGCCATGGCAGGGCGGCTGGCGGATGTGGTGGTATCGGACATGGCGCCCAATCTCTCGGGCATCGAATCCGCCGATGCTGCGCGGATCTCCCATCTGGTTGAGCTGGCGCTGGAGTTCAGCCAGGTCCACATGAAACCGCACGGGGCCCTGGTGGTGAAGGTGTTCCACGGCAGTGGCTACAGCCAATTGGTGAAGTTGTTCAAGGAGTCGTTCCTGGTGGTCAAACCGATCAAGCCGAAGGCATCGCGGGACAAGTCGTCAGAGACCTTTTTGGTGGGAATCGGGCTCAAGCCACTGGCCCCGACTGCAGTGTGAAGCCGTGCTGGAGTGGCAAATCGCACAAATTACCTTGCCGCAACTATGGTTGAAGACAATTTTTTCGGCTTCGTGGTGCCTTGAAACGCCTAAAATGGGTCTCAACTATGCCTCGTCTGTCACGTTGCCCCAGGATCGGAGCCCCGCTTGAATAATCAGTGGTTTTCTAAAGTAGCTGTTTGGCTTGTCATTGCTTTGGTGCTGTTCACAGTGTTCAAGCAGTTCGATACCCGCAGTGTTGCCAATGCCGGGTACCTCGGCTACTCCGACTTTCTCGAAGAAGTCCGCGGTAAGCGCATCAAGAGCGCCGTCATTCAGGAAGGGCAGGGCGGCACCGAGATCATCGCCGTGACCAATGAGGATCGCAAGATCCGCACGACCGCCACTTATCTCGATCGGGGCCTTGTGGGCGACCTGATCGCCAACGGCGTCAAGTTCGATGTCAAGGCGCGCGAGGAAAGCTCGCTGCTCATGACTTTGCTCGTCAGCTGGGGTCCGATGCTGCTCTTGATCGGCGTCTGGGTGTATTTCATGCGCCAGATGCAGGGGGGTGGCAAGGGCGGCGCGTTCAGCTTCGGCAAGAGCAAGGCCCGCATGCTCGACGAGAACACCAACCAGATCACCTTTGCTGATGTCGCGGGCTGCGACGAAGCCAAGGAAGAGGTCAAAGAGGTCGTCGATTTCCTCAAGGACCCGCAGCGCTTCCAGAAGCTGGGTGGTCGCATTCCACGCGGTCTGTTGCTGGTCGGCCCCCCGGGCACTGGCAAGACGCTGCTCGCCAAGGGCATTGCCGGCGAGGCCAAGGTGCCTTTCTTCTCTATCTCCGGCTCCGATTTCGTCGAGATGTTCGTGGGTGTCGGCGCGGCCCGGGTCCGTGACATGTTCGACAACGCCAAGAAGAACGCCCCCTGCATCATCTTCATCGATGAAATCGATGCGGTCGGCCGCCAACGTGGCGCCGGCCTGGGAGGCGGCAACGACGAGCGTGAGCAGACCCTCAACCAGATGTTGGTCGAGATGGACGGCTTCGAGACCAATGTTGGAGTCATCGTGGTCGCAGCCACCAACCGGCCGGACATCCTCGATGCCGCCTTGCTGCGTCCGGGCCGTTTCGACCGTCAGGTCTACGTGACCCTGCCCGACATTCGCGGTCGCGAGCAGATCCTCAATGTCCACATGCGCAAGGTGCCGCTCGGTCAGGACGTCAGCCCGAGCGTGATCGCCCGCGGCACGCCCGGCATGTCGGGGGCCGATCTGGCCAACTTGTGCAACGAGGCGGCGCTGATGGCTGCGCGGCGCAACGCGCGCGTGGTCGAGATGCAGGACTTCGAAAAGGCCAAGGACAAAATCCTGATGGGCCCCGAACGCAGAAGCATGGTCATGCCTGAAAGCGAGCGTATCAATACGGCCTACCATGAGTCAGGCCATGCACTGATCGGCAAGCTGCTGCCCAAGTGTGATCCGGTGCACAAGGTCACCATCATCCCGCGCGGTCGTGCGCTGGGCGTCACCATGAGCCTGCCAGCCCAAGATCGTTATAGTTATGACAGCGATTACATGCTCAACCAGATCAGCATGCTGTTTGGAGGCCGTATCGCCGAAGAGGTGTTCATGAACCAGATGACCACCGGCGCGAGCAACGACTTCGAGCGGGCCACGCACATTGCACGCGACATGGTCACCCGCTATGGCATGACGGATGCCCTGGGCCCCATGGTGTATGCGGAAAACGAGGGGGAGGTGTTCCTGGGCCGTTCGGTCACCAAAACCACGAACATGAGCGAGCAGACCATGCAAAAGGTCGACTCCGAAGTGCGCCGCATCATTGACCAGCAGTATTCGCTGGCACGCAAGCTGATCGAGGACAACCAGGACAAGATGCACGCCATGGCCAAGGCCTTGCTGGAATGGGAAACCATCGATAGCGACCAGCTCGATGACATCATGGCCGGCAAGGCGCCACGCCCGCCCAAGGACTGGGTCCCACGGGTGCCACCCACGGCCGGTGGCGGCACGGGCGGTACGCCACCGGTTGCTCCAGACCCTGCGCCTACTGCTGCCTGAGCCCATTCGCCTGATGGGGCTCGGCGGCGGCACGCCCATGCAGTGCCCAACAGCCCGCTCATGCCCATGATCTGGCAGACTGCGCGGTATCAGATCGACCTGTCGCTGCCGCAGGTGATGGGCATTGTCAACGTAACGCCGGATTCGTTCTCCGATGGCGGATTGCATGCAATTCCAACCAGGGCGCTGGGCCACTGTGAGAAGTTGCTCACCGACGGCGCGCACATGCTCGACATTGGCGGCGAGTCCACCCGGCCCGGCGCAATTGCGCTGCCTCTGGATGAAGAGTTGGCGCGCGTGTTGCCGGTGCTGCGCGAGGCCGTCAAGTTCGGCGTGCCTGTGTCGGTCGACACGTACAAGCCCGAGGTCATGCGTGCGGCGCTTGACCTCGGCGCCGACATCATCAACGACATCTGGGCCTTGCGCCAACCCGGCGCCAGGGCAGTGGTTGCGGGCCACGGAGCCTGCGGCGTTTGCCTGATGCATATGCACCGTGAGCCAGCGACCATGCAGGTGCAACCGATGGTTGGTGACGTGGTGCCCCAGGTGCGGGATTTCCTGGTGCAGGCAGCCCAGTCGCTGCAGGCATTGGGGGTCGGGCAAGGGCGCATCGTGCTGGACCCTGGCATCGGGTTTGGCAAGACGGTGGCCCAGAACTTCAGCCTGCTGGCGCGGCAATCCGAATTGTGTTTAGCCGGGTACCCGGTTCTGGCGGGCTGGTCACGCAAGTCGTCTTTGGCTGCCGCTACCAGCACCTCCCTGGCCAATTTGGCCTCGATGGATGTGCAAGCCCGGGTAGTGCCCAGCGTCGCCGCGGCATTGCTGGCAGTCGAACGGGGAGCCCGCATCGTGCGTGTGCACGATGTCCGCGAAACCATTCAGGCGCTGGCGGTGCTGAAGGCACTGCAATCAGGGTGACAATGCAACTCCATCCCGATCCAGATTCCTGAGAGACACCACGATGACGAGAAAGTACTTTGGCACCGACGGCATTCGCGGCACGGTCGGTCAGCCGCCCATCACGCCAGATTTTGTCTTGCGTCTGGCGCATGCGGTGGGACGCGTGCTCAAACGTTCGGAAACCCGCCCTACCGTGTTGATCGGCAAGGACACCCGGATCTCTGGCTATATGCTCGAGAGCGCCCTGGAGAGCGGCTTCAACTCCGCTGGCGCCGATGTGGTCCTGCTGGGACCCTTGCCGACACCTGGGGTGGCCTACCTGACGCGGGCGCAGCGTGCCTCGCTGGGGGTGGTGATCAGCGCGAGCCACAACCCGTTCCCCGACAATGGCATCAAGTTTTTCAGCGCGCTGGGGGCCAAGCTGCCGGATGCCTGGGAAGCGGATGTCGAGGCAGCGCTGGATGATGACCCGGTGTGGGCCGATTCAGCCAATCTGGGCAAGACCCGGCGCCTGGAAGACGCTTCGGGGCGCTACATCGAGTTCTGCAAGAGCACCTTCGCCAACGACCTGACGCTCAAGGGCATTCGCATCGTCGTGGATGCCGCCCATGGAGCGGCCTACCAGATCGCACCGAAGGTATTTCATGAGCTCGGCGCTGAGGTGATTGCCATCGGATGTTCTCCGGATGGCTTGAATATCAACCATGAAGTCGGTGCCACCCATCCGCAAGCGCTGGTGGATGCCGTGTTGGCGCACCAGGCCGACTACGGCGTCGCGCTCGACGGCGACGCCGACCGGCTGCAGCTGGTCGACGCGCAAGGGCGGCTGTACAACGGCGACGAGCTTCTGTACCTGATGGCCGACGATCGCCTGGGCCGTGACGAGCACGTTCCCGGAGTGGTGGGTACGCTGATGACCAACATGGCCGTCGAGGTGGCACTGAAGGCGCGTGGCGTGCAGTTCGTGCGGGCCAAGGTGGGCGACCGTTATGTGCTCGAAGAACTCGAGAAGCACCGCTGGATCCTGGGCGGCGAGGGCTCTGGCCATTTGCTGGCGCTGGACAAGCACACCACCGGTGACGGGCTGATCTCGGCCTTGCAGGTGCTGCAGGCCTGCGTGCGCAGCGGCCGCAACATGGCCCAGCTGTTGTCCGATCTCACGCTGTTCCCGCAGACGCTTATCAACGTGCGCCTGCGTGGGGGACAGGACTGGAAATCCAACACCCGTCTGACGGCTGCCACCGTCGCCATCGAGGCGGAGCTGGGGAATGCCGGCCGCGTGCTGATCCGCCCCAGCGGCACCGAGCCCTTGTTGCGCCTGATGGTCGAAGCCCGCGATGCGAAGCAGGCCCAAGCCTGCGCAGAGCGGCTTGCCGCCACGCTGGCCGACTGATCGCTACCGCGCCGACGATGCCCATGGCTGAATTGCACGTACTGCAGGCTGACTATGTCAATCCGGTCCATGCGCTGGCGCTGGTGGACCTGCTGGACGCGTACGCACGCGATCCGGCCGGCGGCGGCCACCCGCTCGATGCGTATGCCCGTGCCCACCTGCCGAGTTGCCTGGCGGCCATGCCCCAGGCATTCAGTGTGCTGGCATTCGACGGCGACTTGCCTGTAGGCCTGGTCAACTGCATCGAGGGCTTCTCTACGTTTGCCTGCCGTCCGCTGGTCAATGTGCACGATTTGGCTGTGCTGGCCAGCCACCGGGGGCAAGGCATTGCCGAGCGCATGCTGCAACGGGTGGAGCAGATTGCGCGCGAAAGACAGGCCTGCAAACTGACCCTTGAAGTGCTTTCGGGCAATACGGCGGCGATGCGCCTGTACACGCGCACCGGGTTCGTCGCCTACCAGCTGGATCCTGCCATGGGCCAGGCGCAGTTTCTTCAGAAGAGGCTCACCTGAGCGCAAAGCGGGAGGACCGCATGGGTACGGTGTCTATCAGGATCGTGTCGTCCATGGCCACGCGGGAGGTGCTGGCCGAACTTGCCGACCGATACGCTGCCGAAACCGGTTGCAGGGTCGTACTGGAAAGTGCCGGGGGGGTGGACGTTGCGCGCCGCGTCCGCGATGGCGAAACGGTGGACGTAGTGGTGCTGGCCGCCAAAGCGATCGGCGATCTGGTGGGGGCGGGGCGCTTGCTCGCCGACAGCCGGGTTGACCTGTTCAGATCCGGCATCGCAGTAGCCGTCCGTGCAGGTGCAGCGCAACCCGACATCAGCACCGAGGCGGCCGTCAAGGCGGCCGTGCTGGCAGCGGCCACCTTGGGCTATTCCACGGGCCCGAGTGGTGTGTATCTGGAAGGGCTCTTTGCGCGTTGGGGGGTGCACGACCAGTTGCGGCCCCGCATCGTGCAAGCACCCCCGGGGGTGCCGGTCGGTCGCCTGGTGGCATGTGGCGAGGTTGAACTCGGTTTTCAGCAACTCAGCGAATTGATGCACCTGACAGGCATTGCGGTGCTAGGGCCCCTGCCGCAGGCGATCCAGTCGATCACCGTGTTTTCTGGAGCAGTGTCGGTTGCGTCATCCTGCAAGGGCCTTTCCCGCAGGCTACTTGCATCCATGACCCAGCCGCAGGCCACCGGCAGCATCGTCATGCAAGGCATGGAGCCCGCTTGAGCGGGCAGCCTTACTCAGGACTTGGCGGGTCGCCCGGTCTTGATGGCAGGAACCGATTTCAGGGCTGACAGCAGCGCGGCGTCTGTCATCGTGGACAGGGCCTTGATGCCCGCGCGCAGCAGTTCACTCTTCTTGGCGACCTGTCCCAGTTTGGCGCTGCGCAGCTTGAGTTGTTCCAGTGTTTCGTATTCAGGCTTGGGAATCGTGAAGCTGTCCCGCACCAGCTTGGGCTTCTTGACCTTGGTCGCCTTGGGTTTGGCGGCCAGTGTCGCCCCAGTCGCCTTCGGCGAAGGAGGTGGCTGAACCACCAGAGGTTTCGTCGCAACGGACGCCGTTTTTTCCGGTCGGGCGACAGGTGCGCCAACAGCGGCAGCGGGGCGTTTTGCAGGCAGTCTTTTCGTGGTGACCATGGATGAGCTTTGAAGGAAGTAAACGGTTTATATAGTTTATACAGTTGATTGCGCCAGGCGAGATTGCGGAAGATTAAATTTTCATGACAAATTCATGACTTCCAAGAGAAGCAACAGCCCCGGCGAACCTGCGGCTTTGTTGGCTGCGGCCATCTTGGGCTGCCGGGGCAAATCCGCGCAGCCACCCCTGGCTTGGGCGGTGTTCAGACGCCGCTGAGGGCCAGCGTCCAGGGTGTCTTTTGCCAGGCCAGGACCTCTTCACGCAGCAAATGGGCCGACTGCGGGAAGGCCGGTGCCCAGCCTGGCCGGCAGTTGAGCGTGAAGCGTCTGTCGTCGCGAGCATCTCGGGCCAGTCGAAGGTCCAGGACGTCCGGCTCCCTGCGTGCATGGCACAGGATGATTGCCAGGCGCAGTGCCAGCAATTGCTGTACGAAGACCTCGTCCTCGAAATCCGCTTCCAGCTTGCGCAGTTTTCCGCGCTGACCCAGCACCAGCAGGCTCAGCCGGTGCAATTCGGTCTGGGCGAAGCCCATCGCGTCGGCGTTGTCGAGGATGTAACCGCCATGTTTGTGGTAGTCGCTGTGGGATATGTGCGAGCCGATCTCGTGAAGCTCGGCGGCCCAGGCCAGTTTGCGTGCGTTACGCTGCGCGTCGGGGTCCACTGACCCGCCTGTCAGTTGCTGGAACAACTCCAGAGCCACCTGGCCAACCCGCTTCCCGTGGACCAGATCGGCGTTGAACTTGTTGGCCAGACGATGCACCGACGCAGAGCGCACATCGCGTTCACCCTCTTCGGCGCCCGCAAGGTCGCACAACAGGCCGTGGCGCAGGCCGCCTGCGGCGGTCACCATCTTGTCAATGTGCAGCAGGTCGAAAATCGCGCGCAAGATGCTGACGCCGCCACCGATGATGGGCCGGCGGTCTTCCTTCATGCCCGCCAGGCGCAGGCGGTCGGCGCTTTGCGCCTCCAGTAGTTTGGACAGCAGCCAATCGAGCCCGTCGCGGGTCACGCAACCGGCGGGCCAGCCGCCGGCTGCCAGCACGTCGCCTACCGCGCCGATCGTTCCGGCTGATCCGTAAGCGGCTTCCCAGCGCTCAGGCCTGTAAGCATCCAGGGCTTCGTCCAGGACTGCCTTCGCAGCCACCTCGGCCAACTGAAACGCCTGGGCGGTGAAAAGCCCTTCCGGGAAATAACGTGAGGACCAGGCAATGCTTCCGACCCGGTACGACTCCATTTTGCGCGGTTCGAAACCCTCGCCCAAGACCAGCTCTGTGGAGCGCCCCCCGATATCGGCCACCAGGCGCCGCTCGCCAGATTGGGGCAGCATCTGGGCCACGCCCAGATAGATCAATCGGGCTTCCTCACGCCCCGATATGACGTCGATCGGGAACCCCAGCACGCTATTGGCGCGCCGCAGGAATTCATCCCGGTTGCGCGCTTCGCGCAGTGTCTGCGTGGCCACCGCACGCACCTGGCCCTTTTTGAAGCCGGCCAGGCGCTCGCCAAATCGCGCCAGGCAGTCCCAGCCACGCTGCATGGCTTCGGTGCCGAGGTTGCGCTCGGCGTCCAGCGCGCCACCCTGGCGTATGGTTTCCTTCAGGTATTCGGTACGCTCGAACTGGCCGTGGTCCAGTTGCACGATTTCCAGCCGAAAGCTGTTGGATCCGAGGTCGACCGCGGCAAGGCGCGTTCCGTTTTGCATGGTTTTGGTTGGGATATTCCTGCCAGCATAGCACCCGCGGGCACGCGGTTCGGTTTCTGCGTTCAGGTGCACTCTCAGAATATTTCCGGCACGAACATATCCCTGGGCACCGACTGTCGCACATAGTCGACGTGGTATTCGCGCGGCGGCAGCACGATCGATGGCTGCTCGACTTCGTGGTACTTCATTTGCCCGAGCAGGTGGTGGATGCAGTTCAGCCGTGCCTTTTTCTTGTCGACCGCCTGCACCACCCACCAGGGCGCTTCGGTGATGTGGGTACGTTCCAACATCACTTCCTTGGCTTTGGTGTAGAGCTCCCAGCGCCGGCGCGATTCCAGGTCCATTGGACTGAGTTTCCACTGCTTCAGGGGATCGTGGATGCGCCCCAAAAAGCGCAGGTGCTGCTCCTCGTCAGAAATCGAGAACCAGTATTTGATGAGTTGGATACCCGAGCGCACGAGCATGCGTTCGAATTCAGGCACGGTGCGGAAAAATTCCTCATATTGCGCATCCGTGCAGAAGCCCATCACGCGCTCGACACCGGCGCGGTTGTACCAGCTGCGGTCGAACAAGACGATTTCTCCAGCAGCAGGCAGGTGCGCCGCATAGCGCTGGAAATACCACTGTGTGCGTTCGCGCTCGTTGGGCGCGGGCAGGGCCGCCACGCGGCACACCCGCGGATTGAGCCGCTGCGTGATGCGCTTGATCACACCGCCCTTGCCAGCCGCGTCCCGCCCCTCGAACAGGATCACGACTTTGTGGCCGGTGCGCACCACCCAATCCTGCAGCTTGACCAGTTCCGCCTGCATGCGAAAAAGCTCGCGGAAATACAGTTTGCGGCCCTGCTGGTAGGCGTCGGACTCGACATCCAGGCCACTCTCGGCCAAGGCGTCGACATTGTGGTCTTCCTGTTCCAGCTCGACTTCCTCGTCATAGCTATCGGCCAGATCGCGGCGGATGCGCCGGATCAGATCGTCGTCACTTTGGTTCAATGCAGGCTCCTAAGACAGGGCGGTTCACTGGCCGCGTGCAAGATACCCCAGCCACCTTTCGAGTGGACCCCGGACACATGACACTGTTGTGACGTTCTTGTGCCCGCGGCGCGTAGCGCCTTTAGCGTCCTCGAAACCTTCAGGATGGCGCAGCGCTGCTGCCATCGGCGCACGCACCCCGGATGAACTCGATCAGACCGGGGTGCACGTTCAATGCAGTCAGCAGCCGGACGGCCTGGGCGCCATCGCGTGTGTTGCCAATGCCCTTTTGCAGCCGGGTTGCCTGCCGGTGCCAGCGCGCGGCCTGCTTGCGTGGCAGCAGGCCGCGGAGTGACTCGACCGCGTAGCGAATGCGTTTGGCCAAGATGCGGGTGTGATGCAGGTCCTGTGCGCTCCGACTCTCCGCGGCGCTGGAATCCAGGCGCTCGCGCATGCGTTTGAGTCGGGCTACAGCCCATGCGCGGTCGATTACCCGCGCTGGCGCAAGCAGCACCGCTGCGCCGTCGCGGTCTTGCGCAACGCCTTCGAGCCAGACCGTCATGGCCAGGAGGACGGCGCCGGTCGCAGGTTGCTCCAGGAGCTGGGACACGGTGGCGCGTTGGTGGGTGTGGCGTTCGTCCAGGCAGGCTCGCATGTGCAACCAGGCAGATTCACGCAGCCCGTCACCATCCACATAGGCGCTCGCCCATGGCGGCAGCACTTCATCGCGCGCAACCTCGATGTCGCGTAGCACACCCAGGGCCTGCAGCAGGGGCTCCAAGGGCGCCTGCCCGGGCAAGGTGTCGATACCGGGCACCTTGCGGAACAGGCGCCGGGCTGTGCGAAACCGACGCCAGCCGACGCGCGCCTGGTGAACCAGTTCGGGGTCGGCATGGTCTCGCAGCAGCACCAGGTTGCAGGAGAACTGGGCGAACATTTCCCGCAGGACTGTGCGTGCGGCGTCGGCCAGCGCCATGCGTGGCATGAGTACCGCCGGGCGGGCTGCCACTGGCGCAGCTGCGCTGCCTTCGGCCAGCGCAAATCCGCGTTGCGATTTGCTGGTGGTGAGGGGCAGCAGCGCCAGTGTGGATGCCAGACTCAATGCCAGGTCGAACAGGGCCTGGGGCGGGCCGGCCAGCAACTCCAGCTCCAGTTCGCAGATGGGCGCGGTTTGGCCGGCACTGCGGACCTCTCCGATATCCAGCGCCACCTCGACGCAACTGCCATCGCGCCGGCGCACCTGCCAGCGCGTGCGCTCGAAGGCCGTCACAAAGCAGGGCGCAAGTGCCTCGAATAGCCGGCCATCAGGGTCCAGCCGGGACCATACGTCTGCCGGCAGCGCCTGGATGTCCAGCGCGGCGGTCGCGACTTCCGTCTCCCACTCCCCGCGCCGGCTCAAAGCCGCCAGCATGTCTCCGCCCACCTTCAGCGTCTGCAGCCACTGGGAGCGCGCCGGATCTTCGGCACGGCGGATGCGCAGGACGGCCTGCGCCTTGCGCAGCTGCTGGTCGGGCGTGTCGTAGTAGACGTTGTGCAATGCCAATCGCTCGGACTTGCGCCGTACGAGTGCAGGGTGCTTCGCCAGCAACCCGGGTAGCGCAGCAGGATCGGCGCAGGGAAGCGCCAGCTTGAGTTCGATCTCCTGGTGGGGCGGCACTGCAGTGGGGCTTGGCATGGCTCGATTTCACCATAGGTGCGTATGTGCCACATGTCATATTTCGGTCACGAAAATGCCATGGTCTGGCCGGACACTGTGACATGGAAATTTCCCTCTGTGCGCATGTCCCAGCTGCCATCTTCCCATTACGGTGCTGACGCTTCCGGGCTGATCTGCGGGTTCCAATTCGACCAGCAGGGCCGCGGCAACGCCGCGGGTGCCGACGAGGTGATGGCGTGGCTGGACGCAACCTCTGCGGACGCAGGATTCGCATGGCTGCATTTCAATCTGGCCCATGCGGCAACTGGCAAATGGCTGGAACGCCACATGACGGCGTCCGATGTGTTCCTGGAGGCCCTGCGAGAGGGATCCCGGTCCACCCGCGTCGAGATCGACGGCGACACGCTGGTCGCAGTTGTCAACGATGTGCACTACGACTTCGGATTCGACCCGTCGGACATCTCGACGCTGTGGCTGACGGTGGGCCCCAGGCTGATGGTCAGTGTGAGGCTCCAACCTTTGCGTTCGATCGACCGGCTGCGTGATGCCATGAAGCGGGGCGTGGCCGTGCGTTCCACCGTCGAGTTGCTGGTTCATTTGATGCATGACCAGGGCGACGTGCTGGTGCAGATCATGCGCTCCACGACCACACGGATCGATACGATCGAGGACCGCCTGCTGTCTGGGCGCCTGGAGCAACGACGAGCCGACCTGGGGTCCTTGCGTCGACTGCTCGTGCGCTTGCAACGGCTGCTGGCGCCGGAGCCGGCGGCCCTGTTTCGGCTCTTGCAAAAGCCGCCAGCGTGGGTGGGTCATGACGATCTGCAGGAGCTGCGGCAGTCGACCGAAGAATTCAACATGGCATTGACAGACATGGCGGTCTTGCAGGAACGTATCAAGCTGCTGCAGGAGGAGATTGCCGGTCGTGTTGCGGAGGAAAACAACCGCACACTGTTCGTCCTGACGATGGTGACCGTGCTGGCACTGCCTATCAACATCATCGCCGGACTGCTGGGCATGAATGTCGGCGGGATTCCTCTGGCAGAGCACCCGTTCGGGTTCTGGATTGTCGCCGCCGTCATCATCGCCTTTATGGCGGTCGCTGGTGTCATTGCCCTGCGACGGCGACGCAATTGATGGCTGTGACACGGGGGCTCGCCCGGCCATCCAGCGCTCAGCCACTGGACACACAGCTTTTCAGGGCTGTGACACGATGACCGGCTGGATGTTGAACACGTGGGCCGAATCCGGGTCGACCGCCACGCGCACCCAGTGCAGGGAGGGGCTGCCAAAGGTTTGCAGTCGAGTCAGGTTGGGCATCAGCCGGGTCGGACTGTACAGCGGCTTGTCGACCTTGAAGAAGTGCGTGTCACCATGCACCAGCAGGACCTGCCCCTTGAATTGTTCCGTTTGCCGGACCACTTGACCCAGAAAATTGCGGTAACCGAGGAATTCCGGGGCTGTGCTTTCGTCGACGTCCTCCGTCTCAGGCAAATCAAAGCCCGGGTCACCCTGGAAGACCAGAACGATGCCACGTGCATTCTGCTGCGTGGCCTTCGCAAAGGACGCCGCCAGCCAAGCTGCATTGGCCGTATCGCGTTCCAGGTGCTCCGCATTGGCGGCGTCACAGTGTTCCGCCCGTCGCGTACTCTTGGCACTGCAATCCTTGGCATTGAGCACCAGATTGTTGTTGCTGCCCGGGACATTCAGGCCTACAAAAACGATATCACCGCGGGTGAAGCGGACGTTTTCGACAAACTTCTCGCCAGCCTTGCCCTGGTGTTCCAGGGGCATGCGGGTTTGGCCCAGGCTGTCCATGGTCGGGAACAGGGTCTTGCGCAAGTGGGTCAGGCGCTCCAGTGGGTCATAACCGCCGTTGTTGAGCCGGTGGCAATCGGTCCATTCGTTGTCACCCGGGACGTACACCACCGGTTTCACGAGGGCGGAAAACATCGTTACTGCGTTGGTGTAGAAATCGTCCGTACAGCGCGAGCTGCCGTCCTTGATGTCGCCATCGTAGATCGAGAAAGCGATATCCGACTGGTTGATGCTGCGCAGTACTGCGGGCAGCTTTGGGCCGTCCCCGGCTTTTGCGTAGGGCATGTCGCCCCACAGGCCGAAGCTGAAGCGCCCAGATGGGTTGGCGGGCGCGGAGGCACAACCAGCCAGTGCCAGACTGGTCAGCAGGGCGAGCGAAAAGCACTTGTGCATGGAAATCCCTAGTCGTTGTGTGGGGATGGTAGTTTTGCCAGATGACGGTCCTGTGACAAGAGACTGTCACAAGCGCGTCACAAAACCAACTTAGATTCGACGCATCAATTCCCATCAACCTTATCTATTCCACAAGGTCTTTCCATGAAACACTGCTTCAAGATGGCGCTTATTGGTGCTGCCGGCCTGGCTGCCATCGGGTTTGCGCCAGCCTCCATGGCCCAGGAAATCACCGGTGCCGGCGCCAGCTTCCCCGCCCCTCTTTATTCCAAATGGGCTGCCGAATACAACAAGGCGACCGGCGTCAAGGTCAATTACCAGTCGGTCGGTTCCGGTGCCGGCATCCGGCAGATTGATGCGAAGACCGTCGATTTCGGTGCCTCTGACATGCCCCAGACCGACGAGGTGCTGAAGCAAAAGAACCAGATCCAGTTCCCGACCGTCATCGGCGGCACGGTGCCCGTGATCAATGTGGCTGGTATCCAGCCGGGCCAGATGAAGCTCGATGGCCAGGTCCTTGGCGACATCTATCTGGGCAAGATCACCAGATGGAACGACCCGGCGCTCAAGGCGCTCAATCCGACGCTGAACCTGCCCGATGTGGCTATTGCCCCGGTGCGCCGGGCCGACGGCTCCGGCACCACGTTCAATTTCACCAACTACCTGAGCAACGTCCATGCCGAATGGAAGGCCAAAGTGGGTGAGGGCACGGCCGTTAATTGGCCCGTGGGCGCCGGTGGCAAGGGCAACGAAGGTGTCGCGGCCTTTGTAAACCGCCTGCCGAATTCGATTGGGTATGTCGAGTACTCCTATGTCAAGCAGAACAAGATGACCTTTGCCCAGATGAAGAACAAGGACGGCGTCTTTGTGTCACCCAGCGAAGAGGCCTTCAAGGCGGCAGCTGCCGGCGCGGACTGGAACAAGTCGTTCTACCAGTTGATCGTGAACCAGCCCGGCAAGACTTCCTGGCCGATTTCGACGGCCACCTTTATCCTGATGAACATCAAGCAGGACAAGCCAGCCAACGCGACGGAAGTGTTCAAATTCTTCAGCTGGGCCTTCAAGAGCGGCGACAAGTTCGCAAGCGACCTGGACTACGTGGCGCTGCCAGACAGCGTCATCGGCGCAGTGGAAAAGGTCTGGTCCCAGGTGACCGACGCATCCGGCAAGCCGGTCGCCCTGAAGTAATCGCAGACCTCGCCCATCATCAGTCATCCAGGAGGGTTGCGTGTCCACTACACTGCCTGCGAACCAGATGCCCATGAGACCCGATGCCGGGTCCGCGGAACGTGCCATGACCAGTCCCCCTCCCATCAAGCGGGCCCGTTCGGGCCCCTTGGCCGATCGCATTTTTGGCTGGCTGGCTATGGCTGCGGCGATCTTGACGCTGTCTGCGCTGGCGGGCATTCTGATTTCGTTGACGATCAGTGCCTGGCCCGCGATCACCAAATACGGTCTGGGCTTCCTGATCAACACGCAGTGGGACCCCGTCAAGGAAGAGTTCGGCGGCCTGGTGATGATCTATGGCACCTTGTTCACCTCGTTCATTGCGCTGCTGATCGCGGTGCCCGTGAGTTTTGGCATAGCCCTGTTTCTCACCGAGCTGTCGCCGGCGTGGCTCAAGCGGCCGCTGGGCACTGCCATCGAGCTGCTGGCAGCGGTACCCTCCATCGTTTACGGCATGTGGGGTCTGCTGGTGTTCAGCCCGGTGCTATCCACCTATGTGCAGCAGCCGTTGCAGGCCGCCTTCGGGCATGTGCCTTACCTCGGGGCCTTGTTCTCCGGCCCGCCTGTGGGAATTGGCATTCTATCGGCTGGCATCATCCTGGCCATCATGGTGATCCCGTTTATCGCCTCTGTGATGCGGGATGTGTTCGAGGTGACCCCGCCGCTGCTCAAGGAGTCGGCCTACGCGCTGGGAGCGACCACCTGGGAGGTCGTGTCCAAGGTCGTCCTGCCCTATACCAAGGCCGGTGTGGTTGGCGGCATCATGCTGGGTCTGGGCCGTGCGATTGGCGAGACCATGGCAGTCACCTTCGTGATCGGCAACTTCAACCAGCTCGACTCACTCAGTTTGTTCCAGGCAGCCAACAGCATCACTTCTGCTCTGGCCAATGAGTTTGCCGAGGCCGGGCAGGGGATGCACCAGGCGGCACTCATGTACCTCGGTCTGGTGCTGTTCTTCATCACGTTCGTGGTGCTCAGCCTGTCGAAGTTGCTGCTGTCGCAACTGCGCAAGGGTGAGGGAGCCAGAACATGACGACCGGCGACGCCTTGATGCAGGCCGCCGAACTCCAGCAGAGTCGGCTTGCCAAGTATGCCCGTCGCAAGATGGTCAACGGGGTTGCGCTGACGCTGGCGTTGATCGCCATGTCGTTCGGCCTGTTCTGGCTGTTCTGGATCCTGCTCGAAACCGTTCGGCTGGGTTTCAGCGGCTTGTCATGGGCGACCCTCACCCAGATGACGCCACCGCCCAACGATACCGGCGGGCTGGCCAATGCCATTTACGGTTCCTTTCTCATGGTGATGCTCGCCACCTTCGTCGGCACGCCGATTGGCGTGATGGCAGGTATCTATCTGGCCGAGTTCGATACCAGGGGCTGGCTGGCGTCGACCACCCGGTTCGTCAATGACATTCTGCTGTCGGCACCCTCGATCGTCATCGGGTTGTTCGTGTATGCGGTGGTCGTGTCGCGGTTCAAGTCGTTCTCGGGCTGGGCGGGTGTGATGGCCTTGGCACTGATCGTCATACCGGTCGTGATCCGCACCACCGAGAACATGCTGCAGCTGGTACCGTCTGCCCTGCGCGAGGCCGCCTACGCGCTGGGCGCGCCGAAATGGAAGGTTATTCTGAGCATCACGCTGCGCGCGGCCCGGGCCGGTGTGGTGACCGGTGTGATGCTGGCCGTGGCGCGCATAGCGGGCGAAACTGCTCCGTTGCTGTTCACGGCCCTGAACAACCAGTTCTGGACGTCCAGCCTGTCGGAACCCATGGCCAGCCTGCCGGTCACGATTTTCAAGTTTGCGATGAGCCCTTACGAAAATTGGCAAAAACTGGCCTGGGCCGGCGTGCTGCTCATCACAACTGCGGTTCTCGCCCTGAATATCGCCGCGCGATTGCTGACCCGGGTGCGATGAGCCTGTCGCAAGACCAGCACGCAGACGGTTTTAACCTATACCCCCTTACCATAGGCCATCATGAGTCCAGCCAAAGCCATTCAGCAACCCGCCAAGATCACCGTCAAGGATCTGAATTTCTACTACGGCAAGTTCAAGGCCCTCAAGGGGATCAACCTGGAGATTCCGGAGAAGAAGGTCACGGCCTTCATCGGACCATCCGGCTGTGGCAAGTCGACTCTGCTGCGGGTTTTCAATCGCATGTACGAGTTGTACCCGGACCAACGCGCCGAGGGCCAGATCCTGCTCGATGGCGAGGACCTGCTGACCAGCCGCAAGGACGTTGCGCTGCTGCGCGCCAAGGTCGGCATGGTGTTCCAGAAGCCGACGCCTTTTCCGATGTCGATCTTCGACAACATTGCGTTTGGCGTGAAGCTGTTCGAGGATCTGGACGGCGCCGACATGGAAGAGCGCGTCGAAGGGGCACTGCGCAAGGCGGCGCTGTGGGAGGAGGTCAAGGACAAGCTGCAACAGAGTGGGTCGGGCCTGTCCGGCGGGCAGCAGCAGCGCCTGTGCATTGCGCGCGGGATCGCGATCAGGCCCGAGGTGTTGCTGCTCGACGAGCCCTGCTCGGCGCTGGACCCGATCTCCACGGCCAAGATCGAGGAACTCATCACCGAACTCAAGAACGACTACACCGTGGTCATCGTGACGCACAACATGCAGCAGGCCGCCCGTTGCAGCGATTACACCGCCTATATGTACCTCGGCGACCTGATGGAGTTCGGCGCCACCGAGCAGATGTTCTTCAAGCCTGCACGCAAGGAAACCGAAGACTACATCACCGGCCGCTTTGGCTGATCGCCACCAGGAGAATCCATGTCCGACAAACATCTGCATAGCCAGTTCGACAGCGAGTTGACCGCTGTTTCCACACGTGTCATGGAGATGGGTGGCCTGGTCGAATCCCAGATTCGCACGGCCGTGTATGCATTGGCGCAATTCAGTTCGGAGGCAGCCAATCAGGTGATGGAAGCAGAGGCCAAGGTCAACGCGATGGAGGTCGAGATCGACCATGACCTCTCGTCCATCATTGCGCGCCGCCAGCCGACGGCACGCGACCTGCGCCTGCTGATCGCCATTTCGAAGGCCACGGCGAACCTCGAGCGCGCAGGGGATGAGGCCGAGAAGATCGCCCGCATGGTCAAGGCCATCAATTCCAGCGGCTCTGCCCGCACACTTCCGTCTTCGGAGTTGCGGCTGGTGGCCGACTTGGCCTCGGCCTTGCTGCGCAAGGCGCTGGACGCCTTCGCCCGGCTGGATCCCGCCACTGCGCTGACGATCCTCAAGGAAGACGATGCCATCGACAAGGAGTTCGACGGTTTTGTGCGCAAGCTGATCACCTACATGATGGAAGACCCGCGCACGATCTCCGCCAGCCTGGACCTCTTGTTTGTGGCCAAGGCCCTCGAGCGCATCGGTGACCATGCCAAGAATATTGCCGAGTTCACCATCTATGTCGTGAAGGGCACGGATGTGCGTCACACGCCGATGGAGCAGATCGAATCCGTCGTCAACTAAATGAGAAAACTGCCCCGCATCCTGGTGGTGGAAGACGAATCTGCCATCGCCGAACTGATCGCGGTGAACCTGCGCCACAACGGGTTTCAGCCAATCTGGGTTGCCGATGGCGATACGGCACAAGCAGAGATCAACGGTGTCTTGCCCGACGCCATCCTGCTGGACTGGATGCTGCCCGGCCACAGTGGTCTGTCGCTGGCCCGCAAGTGGCGTGCCGATCCCCGTACCAAGGGGATCCCGATCCTCATGATCACCGCCCGCGGCGACGAGCCGGACAAGATTGCCGGGCTCGACGCAGGCGCCGATGACTACATCACCAAACCCTTCTCCACGCAAGAGCTGCTGGCACGCATCCGCGCAGTCTTGCGCCGCCGCGCACCCGAGCAGGTGGCCGATAGCGTGACGGTCGGAGAGCTGAAGCTGGATGCAGCGACGCACCGTGTGACGCACCAGACCCAGCCGCTGAAGCTGGGGCCGACGGAGTACAAGTTGCTGCACTACCTCATGAAACACGCCGAGCGCGTGCACAGCCGCGGGCAACTGCTAGACAAGGTCTGGGGCGACCATGTCTATATCGAGGAGCGCACTGTCGATGTCCATGTCAAGCGCCTGCGCGAGGCGCTGGGGGCCGCCGGCCCGATGGTCGAAACGGTGCGTGGCGCCGGATACCGGCTGACGGCCCAACCCGCGCTCCAATAGGCTGGCGGCTTTGCGCCGGACACCCATGGTCTGGAGATTCTTCCGGTTCTGTCTTTTTCTCTTGGTGGGCGGGGCCGCCGGCTTTCTGACGGCCAGCCTGTTGGAGCCGTTGCCCAATACGGTTCTCGGCATGGTGCTGGCCAGTGTGTTGTGGTTCAGTCTCGACCTGCGGCGTGCGCGCAGCGTGTTGTCCTGGTTGCGTTCGGGCGACGTGTCGTTGGCGCCCCACGTTCCAGGGCTCTGGGGTGAGGCGGCAGATCGGACGCGGCGTCTGCTGCGTATCCGCGAGAAGGCCCTGCAGGACAGCGAAAGCCGGCTGCAGGATTTCCTGGCCGCCATCCAGGCCTCACCCAATGGCATTGTGCTGCTCGACGAGAACAGCCAGATCGAGTGGTGCAACCAGACGGCAGCCCTGCAATGGGGCCTCGACCCGCAGCGCGATCTGGCTCAGCATGTGGCCAACCTGGTGCGCGATCCGGTCTTTGTCAGCTACATAGCGGGCGGCGACTTCAGTCATGACGTGGTAGTGCCCAGCCCGACCAGCAACAGCAGCCGGCCGCTGCGGCTGTCGGTGCAACTGCACCGCTATTCAGGCAACCGCAAGCTCATGATGTCGCGCGACGTGACGGCGCTGGAGCAGGCCGATGCGATGCGTCGCGACTTCGTGGCCAATGTATCGCACGAAATCCGCACCCCGCTGACGGTGCTGTCGGGTTTTGTCGAGACCTTGCAGACGCTGCCGCTCAGCGACGCCGAACGTACCCAGTACCTGGCCCTCATGGCCCGCCAGGCGCAACGCATGCAGACCCTGGTGGACGACCTGTTGGTCCTGTCCCGGCTCGAGGGCAGCCCCTTGCCCGGGCTGGACATCTGGGTGCCCGTGGACGCACTGGTGATGCAGTGCAAGCAGGACGCCCACCAGCTCTCGGAATTGATGCCGGGCACCACCCATCGGCTGTCAGCCGTGATCGAGGCGAGGAGTCAGCTTGCAGCCACCCGCGGAGAGGTGCTGAGTGCGATGCTCAACCTGGTGAACAATGCGGTGCGTTATACGCCTGCCGGTGGCGAGGTCAGCCTGCGCTGGCACGTGCTCGAGGACGGACGGGGCGAATTTTCAGTGGCCGACACCGGCCCTGGCATCCCTGCCGAGCACATTCCGCGACTGACTGAGCGCTTTTACCGCGTGGACGGCTCGCGCTCACGTGAAACGGGTGGTACCGGCCTCGGCCTGGCGATCGTGAAGCATGTCGTGCAACGCCATGGCGCCCAGCTGCGAATCGAGAGCACGATGGGCAAGGGCTCTACCTTCACGATCACGTTTCCGGCCAACCGCGTGCGGCCACAGGCGGCTTTGGAATGACGCGGAGGTTCAGGGGCTTGTGCGCCGGAGCAACATCACGTCGTCGCCCTTGTCCGATGGCCTGCGTAGTGTGGCAAGCAGCTGCCATTGACCGGCGCTTGCCTGCACTTGCAAGCCCGCTAGCGCTTCGGGATTGACCACCAGCCACGGGCATTCCAACTGGTCGGGAGTGGCCTGGCTGATGCGGTATCCGCCGTGATAGGCAAAGGCGGCTACCTGTTCGCGGCTCAGCCCCCATTGCTGGATGCATTGCGCCGGATGGGCAATCGCCATCACGTTGCGCACCACCACCGAGTAGCTGCGCACGTAGTCAAGCAGCGGCATCCAGAGCGACATCAGCAGCAACCAGCACAGGGCGGCACCGCCGGCTGGCAGCACCATGCTTTTCCAGATGGCCGCGCGGTGGCGACCGACACGCCAGTGAACCAGCCAACCCCATACCAGCGTCGCGACCAAAGCGACCAGAAAAACCGGCAGCGAGAAGCTGGCCACGAAATCGGGCGCTTGGCGCTGCACGTTGGAGGCACCCTGGCGCGGGTAACCCGTTTGCATGGCGATCCAGATGATCCAGATGATGGCGCCGCAACCCGTGAAGAACAACAGGGTGAACCAATCGATGAGAGCCGCCACGCTGCGCGTCAAGGTGGGCAATGCGAAAGCGGCTACCGTGGCCATTGCTGGCAAGGCCAGCAGCAGGGCACGGTCGGCGGGCTTGGTGGTCAGGGCGGCGACCAAGGTCACCAGCATGAACCACAAGGGCAAGGCCACATGCAGGCTGGGAGTGCGGCTCCACACCTGCAGGCGCCAGCGCCACAGCGACCACATGACGAGCGGCCAGGCGGGCCAGGTGAACCAGACCAGCAGCCGCAAGATCGTGCGCCAGTCCTTGCTGCCGGCATCCTGCGGCAGCAAGATACGCCAGCGCCAGAGGTCCATGGAACTGGACAAAAGGATGGCCAGCAGGGTTGCCAGTGCGATGATGCCCAGCACACGCCAGTCGCCTTTGCGCCAGGGCCGGGCCGTGGCCAGGACATGCAGGACTGCCGCACCAGCACCCAGGAAGGCGGAGATTGTCGGTGCACCGCTGAGCGCCAGCCCGGCCAGGCCCAGCAGCAGGCCGATTTCGGGCCACCAGCGGCGGCGGCCGATGCCGGCTGCGCCGTAAAAGGCCAACGCCGTGAACGCCAGTTGGGCGACACTGGTGGTGATCTCGTGGGCCAGTTGCGCCAGGCCCAGGCAAGCGATCAGCGCGAGTAGTCCGCCATCGGCAATGGCACGCGCGTAGTCCGATGGCCGGGCTTCGCCTCCGAAAGCAAAGGCCACGGGCTGGGCTTGCGGCTTGCGTGCGAGCAGGTACACCGCATACCAGGTGGCCGCCATCGCCAGGCCCAGCAACACGAAGAATGGCAGGCGTGCCGCCATTGCGGGTGCCAGCCAGCCATCGCCCAAGCGGATAGCGGCCGCGCCGAGCCAGTAGGGGAGCAGGCCGTCTGCTTCCGGCCGCAGGCCGAGCAGCCTGGGGTCCATCCAGGAGGTCTGGCCCCGCGCCATCTCCAGCATGTACCCGAACGAAGCCAGGTCAGCGCTTTTCCAGGGCGCTCGCCCGACCAGCCCCGGCACCGCGTAGGCCAGGCAGAACAGCAGCAGCGCCCATCGTGGCAGGCGCCGTGCAGCATCCTGGGAAACGATGGCAGGCGTGGGCTTGTTCACGGCATCAGGGTGCGGTGGGGCAGCTGCAAAAAACAAAGGGCAGCACGGTTTCCCGGGCTGCCCTGGAGCAGTGCTGGTGCAAGGTTTACTTGGCGGCTGGCTTGCCGAAGCGGTTGCGGAACCGCTCGACGCGACCACCCATGTTGTCGACCGACTTCTGGGTGCCGGTGTAGAAAGGATGCGACTCGCTGGAGGTGTCGAGCTTGTATAGCGGCAGCTCGCGTCCGTCTTCCAGGGTGATCTTTTCCTTCGTGTTGGCGCATGAGCGCGTCACGAACTTGAAGTTGTTGGAAAGATCCACGAAGCACACTTCGCGGTAGTTGGGGTGGATTCCGTTTTTCATTTCTGTTCCTTCAGTTGCGCCAGCCGCACCGAACCTCACGCAAACCATTGCGCGATCAAAATTCCCGGTGTACTTTTCGCGGTAAAGCCGGCAATTATGGCACGACTCCCTGCGCCTGCAGCCTGTCAGCCGCCCCGGCGCATCTGGTCGAAGAATTCCATGTTGTTCTTGGTGGCCTTCATCTGCTTGAGCACCAGCTCCATCGACTCGACCTCGTCCATGTTGTACAGGAACTGGCGCAGGATACGGGTCTTTTGCAGGATGTCCGGCGCCAGCAGCAGCTCTTCACGGCGTGTGCCGCTGCGGTTGAGCTGGATCGACGGAAACACGCGTTTCTCGTACAGCCGCCGGTCCAGGTGGATCTCGGAATTGCCAGTGCCCTTGAACTCCTCGAAGATCACTTCGTCCATGCGGCTGCCGGTGTCCACCAGCGCGGTGGCAATGATGGTCAGCGAGCCGCCCTCTTCGACATTGCGCGCCGCACCCAAAAACCGCTTGGGGCGTTGCAGCGCGTTGGAGTCTACGCCGCCAGTGAGCACCTTGCCCGACGACGGAACCACGTTGTTGTAGGCGCGTGCCAGGCGGGTGATGGAGTCCAGCAGGATGACGACATCCTTCTTGAGCTCGACCAGGCGCTTGGCGCGTTCGATCACCATCTCGGCCACATGCACGTGGCGCGCGGCCGGTTCATCGAAGGTGGAGGCAATCACCTCACCCTTGACGGTGCGCTGCATTTCGGTCACTTCTTCCGGCCGCTCGTCGACCAGCAGCACCATCATGTAGCTCTCCGGATAGTTGGCGGCAATGGCGTGCGCGATATGCTGCATCATCACGGTCTTGCCGCTCTTGGGTGGCGCGACCAGCAGGGCGCGCTGGCCCTTGCCGATGGGGGCGATGATGTCGATCACGCGCCCGGTGACGTTTTCTTCGCTCTTCACGTCGCGCTCGAGCCGCATCTGTTCTTTGGGGAACAGCGGCGTGAGGTTCTCGAACATCACCTTGTGCTTGTTTTCTTCGGGGCCGCCACCGTTGACCTTGTCGAGCTTGTTGAGCGCGAAATAACGCTCGCCGTCCTTGGGTGTACGGACCTCGCCTTCGATCATGTCGCCGGTGTGCAGGTTGAAGCGTCGTACCTGGCTGGGGCTGATGTAGATGTCGTCGGTGCTGGCGGTGTAGCTGGTGTCCGGGCTACGCAGGAAACCGAAGCCGTCGGGCAGGATTTCGAGCACCCCGTCAGCGATGATCTGCTCACCGGTGCGCGCGCGCTTCTTGATGATGGCAAACATCAACTCCTGCTTGCGCATGCGGCCGGTGTTTTCGATCTCAAGTTCTTCGGCTTGCTTGAGGACTTCAGACACGTGAAGTGCCTTGAGTTCGTTGAGGTGCATGGAATTGCCAGACGGGAGAAGTGGGTAAGGAGGGCGGACGGAAACTCAGCGCGGGGGTTCGGCGCAACGGCTAGATGGATGCCTGCGCCAGGAGAGTCACAACCGGGAACTCGAACCGGCAACCCGTGGGTGCCGGCGATCAGGCGAGATTATGACAGCAAAAAGGCCGCGAAATGGCTTCGCGGCCTTTTGAATGGGCTGCCGGTGGGTTGCAATCAGGCCAATTGCTGGTCGATGAAGGCGGTCAATTGCGACTTGCTCATCGCTCCGACCTTGGTGGCCGCCAGCTGGCCGTCCTTGAACAACATCAGCGTCGGGATTCCCCGGATACCGAACTTGGCGGGGATGTCGCGGTTCTCGTCGACATTCATTTTGGCGACCTGCAACTTGCCCTCGTAGCCAGTGGCCACCTCATCCAGGATCGGGGCAATCATTTTGCAGGGGCCGCACCACTCGGCCCAGTAATCGACCAGCACCGGGTGCTTGGACTGCAATACGTCGGTTTCAAAGGACGCGTCGGAGACGTGTTTGATGAGGTCGTTGGCCATGGAAATTCCTTGGTTGAGGCGGTATTGGTACAGTGGGGAAATTGTGACAGAAACCAATACCGGTCGCTGCGCCGGCCTGTGCTATGGCTGACATAGCCAAAACCCATCATGCATTGCGTAACTGGGAGCAGGTGGCCGCAACCATCCAGTCCGGGATGGCACAGCGTGCGGTGCATGCCAGCCGGACCGTCGTCCTGCTGCCGTATGCGCAGTTGATGCCACTGGCCCGCGCCGCGTGGATTCAGAACACCACGGCTGCGGACGTCAAGACGCTGTTCCTGCCGCGCTTCGAGACCACGCTGAACTGGGCCCGTGCGATGGGCGCTCCCTTGCCGTCCGGCGACGACCTGCGCCTGGATGCCGCACGCGATCTGTTGACCGCGGGCTCCCTGATGGCGCGTGCGGGACTCGGGCGACGCCAGCCTGAGCTCGCCGGGCCGCTGATGGACGCCGCCTGGAGCCTGGCCCGTGTTGCCGCTGCCGAGCCGCCAGCCGATCGCGCTGCGTGGGGTGACCGCATGGCCGCTGCACTGGACGCGCTGGCCCACGAGAGCGTGCTCGAACTGGAGTCCTGGATCGGGCGCATCGCGGTCGCCTGGGCGGCAAGCTCTGCCTACGCGACCGATGTGTTGTTCGATGCCGATGTCGAGCTGCTGGTCATCGTCGAAGGGTTCCAGCCCGAGCCGGTCCAGGCCGCCCTAGCCGCGCGCTATCCCGAGCGCAGCCTGGTTCTTGGGCTGCCTCGGGAAACCGTGCGCGGGTCCGAGCTGCAGTTGCACCGGGCGCAAGATGCCGAGGACGAGGCGCAACGCGCCGCTGCCTGTGTGCTGGCCCATCTCCAGGCAGGCCGCACGCCGGTGGCACTGGTTGCGCAAGACCGGCTTCTGACCCGCCGGGCGCGCGCCATGCTGGCTGATGCCGGTGTCGCGGTGCGCGACGAGACGGGATGGACGCTGTCGACCACGCGCGCCGCAGCGACGGTCATGGCGATGCTTCGCGCCTGCGTGTGGAATGCGTCCTGCGATGCGATCCTCGAGTGGACCAAGGACGCAGCGGCTTTCGATGCCGCCGGCCTGGCGGCCTTCGAACGCGACCTGCGCCGAGCCGGCGTGTCCGAATGGCAACGCGTGAGGCTGGCGGGGCCGATCGTCGATGCGATCCAGACGCTGCGCGAGGGCCTGCAGACGGCGCGTCCGCTGGCCCAATGGTTGCCAGCTGTGCGTCAGGCGCTGGCGGCTTCGGGGCAATGGGCGGGCCTGCAGGGCGACGTGGCCGGCCAGGCCGTGATCGATGCCCTGCGCCTGCGAGAGGGCACCGAGGCGGAGTTCGCTGACTTTCCGCGCGCTATGGGACAGTCGTCCTTCTTCGCCTGGGTCGGTCAGACCCTGGAGTCCGGCAGCTTCATCCCGCCCCATCCGGACGAGGCCGACGTGATCGTCCTGCCACTCAGCCAGCTGCTCGGTCGGGCGCCGGCAGCGGTGGTGCTGCCCGGATGCGACGAGGTCCATCTGCCGGCATCGCCCGAGCCAGCCGACATCTGGACGCCGGCGCAGCGCTCCGTGCTGGGCCTGCCATCGCGCGCAGCAATGGCTTTGGCTGGGCGCACGGCCTGGCACTATGCCTTGTCGTCCCCGTCACTGGACATCCTGTGGCGCCAGAGCGACGGCGGAGAACATGTCATGCCGGGCGTGTGGTTGCTCGAACTGCTCCAGCACGCGCCGATGAACGGGCAAGACTTGCGTTCCAGGCGGGCCCTGGCCGCCCGGCGTGCGGGCATGCCGGCACCCGGCGCCGGCAGTCTGCCCTTGCCGCAGCTGTCGGCCAGCAGCTACGAGGACTTACGGCGCTGCCCCTACCGCTTTTTCGCGCTGCGCATGCTGGGTCTGCAGGAGCAGGAAGAACTGGATGGTGCCATCGACAAGCGCGATTTCGGAAACTGGCTGCATGCGGTACTGCGCGATTTTCATGAGGGCCTGCGGGATGACCGGCAGTCGCCAAGCGCCGAGTTGGCGGCATTGATGGATGCCGCGGCCGAACGTGCCAGCCGCGCGATGGCTCTGAGCGAGGCCGATTTCCTGCCATTTGCCTCCGTCTGGCCACGGGTTCGCGCGGCTTATCTGACCTGGCATGCCGCGCATCTGACGCAGGGCGCTCGATTCGAGCAGGCCGAACGGGCCCTGGAGCAAGGGCTGGGGTCACTGACCCTGGTCGGGCGCGTCGACCGCATCGACCGGCTGGCAGACGGGCGGCGCCTGGTCATCGACTACAAGACCGAATCCCGCAGCAAGACCGATGCCCGGGTGAAAAACCCGGCCGAGGATACCCAGCTCGCTTTCTACGCGGCGCTGCTGGACGATGATGAACCGGCGGCCTTCTATCTGAGCATTGCCGAGAGCGAGCCCGCCAAAGCCTTCGGGCCGGAGGACATCTCCGGCCTGCGCGACCAGCTCGTCGAGGCGATCCGCAGCGATATGGCACGCATCGCCGTCGGCGACCCGCTGCCCGCGCTGGGCGCCGGATCGGCCTGCGATTTCTGTGCGGCCCGGGGTCTGTGCCGGAAGGATTTCTGGTCCCCCGAAGTGGCTGGCTCCCGTGCGCCTCCACATGGCTGATACCGTGGCGCCGGCCTACGAACACAACGGGCAAACCGTGACGGCCGAGACCTTCTATGCCATCGCGTGCGATCCGCGGCGCAGCGTGGCTGTAGAAGCCTGCGCTGGCGCAGGCAAGACCTGGATGCTGGTATCGCGCATGGTCCGGGCCTTGCTCGACGGCCTGGACCCGCAGGACGGCAGCGCTGCGCTGCAGCCCCATGACATCCTGGCCATCACATTCACCAAGCGGGCAGCCACCGAGATGCGCGAGCGGCTGTATCTCTGGCTGCGGGAGTTTTCCGTGGCCAGCGAAGAGCAACTGGTGCAGGAGATGCGTATCCGGGGTGTTCCCGAGCCGCAAGCTCGTGCACTCGGGCCCCGCCTGGCTGCACTGTATGGCCGCGTGCTGGCCAGTGGGCGGCTGGTGCAGGTGCGCACGTTTCACAGCTGGTTTGGCGCCCTGCTGAAGGCAGCACCATTGGCCGTGCTTCAAAGACTGGAACTGCCGCTCAACTACGAACTGCTGGAGGACGATGCACAGGCCGTCGATCTGGTGTGGCGGCGCTTGTACCAGTCGCTGGTGGACGAGCCGCAGCATCGGCAGGACTACCAGGACCTGGTCCAGCTGCACGGTCGCTACCAGACCGAGAAGGCGCTGACTGCGGCACTCAGCAAGCGCATCGAGTTCGTGTTGGCGGATGCAGCCGGCCTGGTCGATACCTCGGTGCAGCCGTTTGCCACCCTGTTTCCCACACTGGCTGCCTACCCTGCGCCGGCCGATGCCTTGCGCGACCCTTCGGTACGGGCACGTTGGCTTGAATGGGCCCGGGCGCTGGGCCAGGAGACCCACAAGACGCCCCGCAAGGCAGCCGATGGTGTGGTGGCTGCGCTTGCAGCGGCCGACCAGCCAGATGCCGAACTGCGCAGCGCGCTGTTCCAGTTGCGTGCCGCCTTTTTGGTGAAAGACGAGGACCGGCTCAACAACCATCTGGTGAAGTTTCCGGCAGCGCAGGAGGCCGAAGCCGCGCTGATCGAACTCTGCACGGCCGACCGACAGCACCAGGCCTGGCACTACCAGCAACGCATGGCGCGCCTGACCCGTGTGCTGCTGCGGTGCTACGCGTCGCTCAAGCGCGAACGCGGCTGGGTCGACATGACCGATGTTGAGCGTGCGGCGCTGACCTTGTTGTCCGACCCGGTGCTGGCGGGTTGGGTCCAGGAGCGGTTGGATGTCCGCGTGCGCCACCTGCTGATCGACGAGTTCCAGGACACCAACCCATTGCAGTGGCAGGCCTTGTCGTCCTGGCTGGGCAGTTACGCTGGCGCGCGCGGCCGCGCGCCGAGCGTGTTCATCGTGGGGGACCCCAAGCAGAGCATCTACCGGTTTCGACGTGCCGAGCCTCAGGTGTTCAGGGCGGCCCAGGAATTCGTTGCCAGCGCGCTGGGCGGTGACCGATTGAGCTGCGACCACACCCGACGCAATGCACAGGGCGTGATCGCGTCTGTGAATGCGGTTTTGCAGGTGGCCAGCGCCGCGGGTGCTTTCGATGGCTTTCGCACCCACACCACCGACTCTGCAGCGACCGGCCTGGTGGCTGCACTACCGCCGATTGCGCGTCCGGCGGCAGCGCCGCGCGCAAATGAAACGGCTGCAGATCCTCCCTGGCGTGACAGCCTGACGGTGCCGCGGGAGGTGGTCGAAGAGACTTTGCGCACCCGTGAAGCCCGGCAGGTGGCGCACTGGATTGCGCAGCGTGTGCAGGCAGGTTGGCAGCCGGGCGAGGTGATGGTGCTGTCACGCCGGCGCGCTGGCTTGCAGCCGGTGCAGCAGGAGTTGCGCGCTCTGGGCATTGCCGCGCAGATCGGCGAGAAGACGGCGCTGGGCGATTGTTGCGAGGTTCAGGATGTCGTGGCGCTGCTCGACGCACTGGTGTCGCAGCACCACGACCTGTCGCTGGCCAGGGCGCTCAAGTCCCCCCTGTTCGGGCTCGACGACGCCGCGCTGGTGGAGCTGGTCTCGCGCGAGAGGGCCGGTCATGTCAGCTGGTTCGGGCGCCTGCAGCAATCCTGGCCCGCGCCCAGCCCCTTGGCTGGAATCGGCGCGCAGCTGCAACGTTGGTCCGACTGGGTCCATACCCTGCCCCCACACGATGCGCTGCAGTCGATCTACCACGACGGCGACGTGCTGGCACGCTTCGCGCAGGCGGCACCCGAGACCCAGCGCGGCGCGGTACTGGCCAACCTGCGTGCACTGCTTGAGGCCACGCTGCAGGTCGCCGGCGGGCGCTATGCCACGCCCTATGCCCTGGTGCGTGCACTGCGGTCTGGCGGTGTGCGGGCACCTGCAGCGCTGATGGACAACGCCGTTCGCCTGCTCACGGTGCATGGCGCCAAGGGGCTGGAGGCGCGCGGGGTGGTGCTGCTCGACACCGACACGCCCCAGCGCCCGGGCGAGACCATGGGCGTGCTGGTCGACTGGCCGGGTGAGGCAGAGCGCCCCCAGCGGCTGGTGTTCCTGGCCAGCGAGCGCGCGCCGCCGGCCTGCGCCGCCCACCTGCTGGACAACGAGCATGCGCAGCGGCGGCGCGAAGAGCTCAACGCGCTGTACGTGGCCATGACCCGGGCGCGCGACACCTTGATCGTGTCTTCGATCGTGCCGCACCGCGACGCGCCCGATAGCTGGTGGCGGCGGCTGGTCGCTTTGGGCCTGCCCACGCTGGATGCGCCCGAACCGGTGCCAGGCGATGGTGGTGTCGGCGCGCAGGCGGGCGTGTTCTCCCTCGCGGTACTGCCCACCTGGATTCCCCCCGCGCGGCGCGCGCCGGACGCCAGGGCGCCCGACGAAGACGACAGCCCGGTGGCCCGTATCGGCAAGGCCATGCACCGCCTGCTGGAATGGGGCCGCTTCACCCCTGCCCATGGGCAGGCGGCGGCGCGCGAGTTCAGCCTGTCGCCGGAGCAACAATCGCAAGCCAGTGGCATGGCGCAGCGCATTCGCAGCGGCGCCGCGGCCTGGGTGTGGGACCCCCTGGTCGTGGACTGGCAGGCTGCCGAAGTCGAACTGAGCCACGTTGGCCAATTGTTGCGCCTGGACCGGCTGGTACGCCGGCGTGATACCGGCGCCTGGTGGGTGCTCGACTTCAAGTCGGGACTGCAACCGCATCTGCAGCCGGAGCTGGTGGCCCAATTGCAGGCGTATCGGCAGGCGATCCGGCAGATCCACCCGGGTGACCCGGTGCACGCCGCCTTCCTGACTGCCGATGGGGCCATCGTGGCGCTGCCGCCGGAAACCTGAGGTGCATGCATTGAAAACCGTGGTGGTGGTGGGCGGCGGGCCGGCGGGCCTGATGGCTGCCGAAGTGGTGTCTGCTGCCGGCGTGCAGGTGCATCTGTACGACAGCATGCCTTCGGTCGGGCGCAAGTTCCTGCTGGCCGGCATCGGCGGGCTGAACCTGACCCATTCCGAGCGGCAAGAGCAGTTCGGTGCCCGCTTCGGCGAGCGCTCGACCCAGGTGGGTGCCTGGTTGCGGGATTTTGGCGCGCTGCAGGTGCGGGAATGGGCCCAGGGGCTTGGCGTCGCGACCTTCGTCGGCGCCTCCGGCCGTGTGTTTCCGGCCGACATGAAGGCCGCGCCTTTGCTGCGCAGCTGGCTGCATCGGCTCCGGCAGCCCGCAGGTGCGGGCGTGCCGGTCCGTTTCCACATGCGCCACCGCTGGACGGGGTGGCTGCCTGCCGATGGCGCACGTCCGGGGTTGCGCTTCGCCGCGCCGTCGGGCGGGGTCGATGTCCATGCCGACGCCGTCGTTCTGGCGCTGGGTGGCGGCAGCTGGGCCCGCCTGGGCTCCGACGGCGCCTGGGTGCCGCTGCTCGGCGAACGGGGTGTTGACGTGGCAACGCTGCAGGCGACCAATTGCGGTTTTGACGTGCAAGGCGGCTGGACGCCCCACTTCGCAGAGCGCTTCGCGGGCCAGCCGTTCAAGTCGGTGGCGTTACGTTGGCCGCAAGGGCCGGGCGGCACACTGCTGGAGCGGCTGGGCGAGTTTGTTGCGACGGCGACCGGCATCGAGGGCAGCCTGGTTTACACCGCCTCGGCGTGGCTGCGAGACGAGATCGCGCGCAAGGGCAGTGCTACTCTGGAGCTCGACCTGCTGCCGGCCTGGACAGCTTCGCGGGTGCTCTCCGAGGTGGCCCATCCGCGCGGCGCGCGGTCGCTGTCCAGCCACCTCAAGAGCCGCTTGCGCATCGAGGGCATCAAGGCCGGTATCTTGTATGAGTATCTGGGGCGGGAGGCCATGCAGGACTCGTCCCGCCTCGCCGCCGCCATCAAGGCTTTGCCGATCACGCTGTCGGCAGCACGCCCGATCGACGAGGCCATCAGCAGCGCCGGTGGCGTGCGGCTCGAAGCCCTGGATGCCCGGCACATGCTGCTGGCCGTTCCGCGTGTTTTTTGTGCCGGCGAGATGCTCGACTGGGAGGCTCCGACCGGCGGCTACCTGCTCACGGCCTGCCTGGCCAGCGGTCGAGCGGCGGGCCTGGGCGTGCTGCAATGTCTCCATGCCGACAACAGCCGATAGAATCGGCCGCACTACTTTGGTTCGGCGGTCCCGTCCGCTCGCAAGTCCATGAGCAAAGATTCGACTATTCCTTCGGCACTCGGTCCTGTGGACACCATGCCTTCGAAGCTGGGTCCGGCCGAGGGTCTACCGCGTCGGCGCCCCGGCGAGCCGGCGCGCCGGCTGCCCCGCATGCTGTGGTTGGCGGCGCTGGCGGTCGCCGTCGCTTTGATCAGCCGTTTCTTCCCGACCTGAGCAGCGCGCCATGCCGTCAGGACGTCCGCGGGGCCGGCGGGCCAGCGCCTTGGACCGGTTCCGCCGTTGTCTGCTGGTCCTTGGCTTTGGCGCTGTGTTGGGGCCTGGCCTGTGGAATCCGAGCGCTGCCCGGGCGCAGACAGCGCCGTTCCTGTTGTCCAGCCCGGATTTGGCCATGGGCACGTTCGACAACAAGTTTGTGCTGCAAGGATTTGGCTGCCAGGGTGGGAACGTATCGCCGGCACTGGAGTGGCGCAACCTGCCCAGGGGCACGCGGTCGCTGGCCCTGCTGATGCACGACCCGGACGCGCCGACGGGCAGTGGTTTCTGGCATTGGGCCGTGTACAACATACCGCCTTCTGCTAGCGGGCTGCCGCAGGGTGCCGGCAATACACGGGCGTCCTTGCCAGCGCCGGCAGTCGGGGGCAGCACCGACTTTCAGGATACGGGCTTGACGCGGGGCAACGGCAACTATGGCGGGCCCTGCCCACCGATGGCCGACAGGCCCCATCGCTATGTGTTCACGCTGTATGCACTGGCTGTGGCTGACCTGCACCTGGCCACTGGCATACCCCCAAGCGGCACCGCAGCACTGCACGCATTGGCGTTGAACAAGGCACTCGGCGCCCAGATGCTGGAGAAGGTGAGTCTGACAGCGACCTACGGGCGCTAGCGGTGTAGGTCCTTAGACCACCGGTGTATCAACCCTGACGCCCGAGGCAATGAAATCTTCCAGCATCATGGCCGCCCCTCGCGCAGACGCCGAATAAGGGTCGAATTCCGGGTGTTTCATGAGCACCATCGGGTCTAGGTCGGACAGGATGACGTGGGCCATGGACCATTTTTCGAACCGGCGCCCGGTAATCTCTTCCATGATCAGGATCTCTGCATCGGTATGGCGTCTGTCGTTCAGGATGTGGGCATACAGGCGATTCACCGCACTTCGCTCGCCCTCCAGCACCTGCAGGTACATGCCCTGACCCTGAAACAAGGCGCCGGTGATGCCGGACGCCGGATTATTGAACCTGGCCGAGGTGAGGATGGAACTGGTGACCATCGTGGTCTGCGGACCCACCGCACGGCTGACATAAAACAAACTCACCAACATGGATGCTGACTCCTTGAAACGGGAGTGATTTGAAAGCTATGTCGGGCTTGCGAGTCAAACGCCAAGCCCTGTTCCTGAATAGATTTTGCTTGAAGAAGTTGACGAGCCTTGACCCCGGCACTGGCTCCACAGTTAGGGCTGCTTGGTTCCCCACCTGACCCGGTTGGCCGCTTCACCATGCGGGAAGGCCCGTCGAGGATCATTGTACGGCCTGACGACGGGCGTGCCTGCCCCCTGGGGCCGATCATATCGCGGGTCACTCACTAGAATCAGGCTATGTCCTATGTCGTGCTGGCCCGCAAGTACCGTCCGAAGAATTTCATGCAGATGGTCGGGCAGGAGCACGTCGTTCGAGCCCTGACGAACGCGCTGGACTCGCAGCGCCTGCACCATGCCTACCTTTTCACGGGCACACGCGGTGTCGGCAAGACGACGGTGTCACGCATTCTGGCCAAGTCGCTCAATTGTGTTGGCCCGGACGGCACCGGTGGCATCACGTCGGCGCCGTGCGGTGTGTGCCAATCGTGTACCGACATCGATGCCGGACGGTTCATCGACTACACCGAGCTCGATGCGGCATCCAACCGCGGTATCGACGATGTGCAGACCTTGCTGGAGCAGGCGGTCTACAAGCCGGTGCAGGGCCGCTTCAAGGTCTTCATGGTGGACGAGGTGCACATGCTCACCGGGCCGGCCTTCAATGCCATGCTCAAGACGCTGGAAGAGCCGCCGGAGTATCTGAAGTTCGTGTTGGCGACGACCGATCCGCAAAAGGTGCCGGTCACCGTGTTGTCGCGTTGCCTGCAGTTCAACCTGCGGCCGATGGCGCCCGAAACCATCCGCGAGCACCTCGAAAACGTCTTGCACAACGAGGGTGTGCGTGCCGACCTGCCATCCTTGCGCCTGCTGGCGCGCGCCGCGCGCGGCTCGATGCGCGACGCACTGTCGCTGACAGACCAGGCGATTGCCTTCGGTGGCGGTCAACTGGCCGGGGACACGGTGCACCAGATGCTGGGCAGCGTCGACCGCTCCTATGTCTTTGGCCTGATCGGTGCGCTGTCTGCTGCCGATGGCGCGACCGTCGTCGCCATTTCCGACGATTTGCGTCAGCGGGGCCTGAGCCCGGCCTCGACCCTGGAAGAGATGGCGCTGGTGCTGCAGCGCATGGCAGTCGTGCAGGCCGTGCCCTCGGCCGCCGATGAGGCAGACCCCGATGCTGGCGAGATTGCGCGTCTGGCGCAAGTGATGCCGGCCGACGAGACCCAGTTGCTCTACAGCATGTGCCTGCACGGGCGCGGCGAGCTGGGCCTGGCCCCCGATGAGTACGCGGCCCTCACGATGGTGCTGCTGCGCCTGTTGGCCTTCAAACCTGCCGGAGCCGCATTGCGGCCGGTGGAAAAAAAAACTCTGATTGAGGCCGCATCGCCGGTTTTACGGCCTTCTGTCGTAGCGCCTGCGCCACTGCCGGTGCCGCCGGTTGTCGTTGCGCCGGTTGCCGGCCTCGGCCTGCCGCCGGGCCAGGTGTTGCCGGTGCTGGCCACGCGGCGGCCCGCGCCGACAGCGTCCGGTCCGGTAGCGACGCAGCCGCAAACACAGCTGCTGGCCGTTCCGGTGCGGGTGCAGGCGGACTCGCGTTCGGAGGCTACCGCCGGGCAGGGTGCACAGTCCGTGCTGGTGCCGACCGAAGAGGGTACGTTCTGGCACGCGACCGTGACCCGGCTGATTGCCACGGAGGCCATTGCTGCGCTGGTGCGTGAGCTGGCGCTGCAATCGCAGCTGGTGGCCCGCGATACCGACCAGTGGCTGCTGCGCGTCGAACGCGAGTCCCTCAACCAGAACAGTACCCGCGAACGCCTCGCACTCGCACTGCAGGGGCTCGACCACACAGTGGGCCTGGCGGTCGAGATCGGCCGCGTCACGGACAGCCCGGCGCGGCGCAACGCGGCTGCAGCCGCTGAGCGACAGCTGGCGGCCGAGCGGATCATTTTCGAAGACCCGTTCGTTCAGACCATGATGCGCGATTTTGGGGCGAAAATCGTGCCGGGAAGCATCAGGCCGCTGTAGCGGTGCCGCGTTGGCCTGGTCATGCAAGTGGCGCTCTCCATTCATCTTCAGCAACCAAGGAAAATCATGTTCAACAAAGGACAACTCGCAGGCCTCATGAAGCAGGCCCAGGCCATGCAGGACAACCTCAAGAAGGCGCAGGACGAACTGGCCTCGGTGGAGGTCACGGGTGAGTCGGGCGCCGGCCTCGTCAAGGTGCTGATGACCTGCAAGCACGATGTACGTCGGGTGACCATCGACCCCAGCCTGCTGGCCGAAGACAAGGACATGCTCGAAGATCTGGTGGCCGCCGCATTCAACGCCGCTGTGCGCAAGGCCGAGGAAACCTCGAACGAGAAGATGGGCAAACTCACCGCTGGTATGCCCGGCCTGCCGGGCGGCATGAAGCTCCCGTTCTGACCGCCTGCCGGTTGCCGCAGCTGCCATGGCCGACTCTCATGCACTCGAAGGCTTGATCCAGGCGCTGCGCCGCCTGCCTGGTGTGGGCGTCAAGTCGGCCTCGCGGATGGCATTTCACATGCTCCAGCACGATCTTGAGGGTGCCCGTGTCTTGTCGACTGCGCTGGCCCGGGCGGTACAGGAGGTGCGGCATTGCGAGCGCTGTCATACGTTCACCGAGGCGGTGGTCTGCAGCACCTGCCTGGACCCGCGGCGCGATGCCACGCGCCTGTGTGTGGTGGAGACACCGGCCGACCAGTCTGCGGTGGAGCGCACCGGCGCTTACAAGGGGCTGTACTTCGTGCTGATGGGCAAGCTCAGCCCGCTCGACGGCATCGGCCCCAAGGACATCGGCCTCAAGAGCCTGTTTGATCGGGCCTGTGATGGCGTCGTGAGCGAGGTCATCCTGGCCACGAATTTCACAGCCGAGGGGGAGGCCACCGCCCACGTGATCAGTGAATTCCTGCGCGCGCGTGGCCTGCAGATCACCCGGCTGGCGCGCGGCGTGCCGGTGGGCAGTGAGCTGGAGTATGTGGACCTGGGCACGATAGCCCATGCCCTGATGGACCGGCGCTAGAACTCATTTACGGACTTTTCCATGACCATCGCTCGATTCACCCTGGCCCACTGGTGTGTGCTGATCGCCGCCTTGCTGCCGATCGTGTGCGCCGGCATCGCCAAATGGGGTACCTTCCGTACGCCCCGCACCCAGGGCGGCTACGACAACGTGGACCCGCGGGCCTGGCTGGCTCGCCAGACCGACTGGCGGGCCCGGGCCAATGCGGCCCAGGCCAACAGCTTCGAGGCGCTTCCGTTTTTCATCGGCGCGGTTGTCATTGCGCATCAACTGGGCGCGCAACAGGGATTGCTGGACATCCTGGCTGTCGTTTTCGTGATCCTGCGCATGGTCTACATCCTGCTGTACGTGGGCGCCCAGGCTTCGGCGCGCTCGTTGGTATGGTCGCTGGCGCTGGCCGTCAACATCGCGATCCTTTTCGCCGGCTACCGCTGAGTCGGTCCGCGCCCGCAGGCGCTGGGTTTCCCTCATAGGTAGTAACCCGTCCGGGATCACCCCGATGCGCGGTCGGCTGCGCTTTGGTAGCCTCTGCCGCACGGAAGAACAACGACAACATGCTGAAAGCGAGGTGGAGGATGGAGGGCATGCGGATCGATCGTCGCAAACTGTTGGCAGTGGCTGCCGCATCCCTGCCGGTTGCGCTGGCGCGGCCGGTTCTGGCGCAGGGAAAGCCCGAAAGAGCCCGCGTCACCATCGGGCTGGGCATGCCGGCTTCGGTGGGTTGTCTGCCACTCACGATTGCCGATCGGCTGGGCTACTTCACCTCTGAAGGGCTCGAAGTCGAGTTGCACGATTTCGGCGGTGGCCTGCGCACGATCCAGGCCGTGCTGGATGGCAATGGTGATATCGTCGCGGGCGCTTTCGAGCACACCATCAGTCTGCAGGGCAAGAACCAGAATTACCAGGCGTTCGTCCAACTGGGTCGTGCAGCGCAGGTAGCCCTGGGTGTTGCAACCCGCAGTCTGCCCGGGTTCCGCTCGGTTGCCGATCTCAGGGGCCGCCGGATCGGTGTTGCGGCCCTGGGGTCGTTGTCGTCGATGGTCACGTCGCTGGTCCTGCAGCGTGGCGGTCTCCTCGCACAAGATGTGCAACTCATCGAACTTTCCAGCCCAGCGGTGGCGGTGCATGCCGTACGAGCCGGTCAGGTCGACGCCATCTGCCACCAGGAGCCGGTGATGACCCTGCTGGAAATGAAGGCAGATGTGCGCATCGTCGCCGACACCCGCTCGCTCAAGGGCAGCCAGGAATTGTTTGGCGGGCCGGTCGTCGGACCGTGCCTGTATGCATCCGCTGACTATGTGCAGAAGCATCCCCAGACGGTACAGGCGCTTGCCAACGCTGTGGTGCATTCCTTGAAATGGCTGCAGACAGCCGGCCCCAGCGACATCATCAAGGTCGTGCCGGAAGCCTATCTGCTCGGTGACCGGGGCCTGTACCTCGCCTCGTTCAACAAGGTGCGCGAGGGCATCGCGGTGGATGGCCTGATTTCGGATGAAGGCGTGCGCACCGCGTTGCGGACGGTCCGCCGGCTGGATGCCGCATTCAAGGGTGAGCGGGTCAACTTGGCGCGCACGTTCACCAACGAATTTTCGCGTCGGGCCAAGGAAAAGTACCGGGCCTGAGGCCGGGTCTTTCCCGCGCGGTCAGCGTCGTGCGACCTTGACGTTTTTGTTCTGCGCCCGCGCCTTCACGACGGCTGTTTTCCGGGCTTTGCCGGAACCACTGGCCCGGGCCACGGTAGCTGGCCCCACGGCCCGGGCTGCCGTATACAGTGTGAGCGCCTGACCGGGGCGGAACGAAGCTGCTGACGGGACGTTGTTCCACTCGGCTACGTTGGCCGCAGACACGCGGTAGCGGCGGGCCACAGTGGCTACGGTGTCTCCCTTGACTGCACGCACGCTCTTGCGTGCCATCAGGGGCAGCGGGCTCAGGGTGAGTTGTGCGTTGTCCGCCACATGTTCTGCGACGTCCTGGCGCACGGATGCCGGGCGTGCGACGAGCAGAGTGGAGCCCGCCTTGATCAACACCCCGGAGGGGATGCGGTTGATATCGCGCAGTTCCTTTTCTGACATGCCGACACGCCGTGCTGCTTCGGCCGGCTTCAGGGTGGCGGGCGCCTGCCAGGCTGTCCAGGTCGCCAGGGGTGCGTCGCCCCGTGCCAACAGATTGGTGCTGAAGGTGGCGGCATTGTCCCAGGGCAGCAGGATCTGGGGCGTTCCGGAGGCCAGGATCACCGGCCGGTTCAGCGACGGGTTCAGCGCCTTGAAGTCATCGACGCCCACCTCGGCCAGCTTGGCCGCCAGCGCAACGTCGATGTCACGGGTGAGGGTGACCGTCTGGAAGTAGGGGTGGTTCTCGATGACAGGCAGCGTGGCGCCATAACTCTGGGGCGCCAACACCAAATTTTTGACGGCCTGCAGCTTGGGCACATAGAGGCGGGTTTCGGCGGGCATGGTGAGGTCGGTGTAGCCGGTTCCGAGGCCCGCCGCGCGGTTCCTGGCGATGGCACGGCCGACACTGCCTTCGCCCCAGTTGTAGGCAGCCAGTGCGAGGTGCCAGTCGCCGAACATGCGGTGAAGCTTTTGCAGGTAGTCCAGTGCGGCACGGGTGGAGGCCAGCACGTCGCGACGGTCGTCGCGAAACGCATTCTGCTTGAGTTCGAAACTTCTGCCTGTGGCGGGCATGAACTGCCACATGCCGGCCGCCTTGGCACTGGATACGGCCTGCGGATTGAATGCGCTCTCGATGAACGGCAGCAGTGCAAGCTCGGAGGGCATGTTTCGACGCTCGAGTTCCTCGACGATGTGAAACAGGTACTTGCGTCCGCGCTCGGTCATGCGTGCCATGTAATCGGGTCGCGTTGCATACCACTGCTCGCGGTCTCGTACCAGGTCGCCTTGCAGGTCAGGCATGGCATACCCGCGGCGGATGCGCTCCCATAGATCGGTGGGCGGCGTGAGCAGCGTCACGCTGAGTGATTCCGCGTGCCGGGCGGTCAGGGGCGTCAGCGGCTCCAGGAAGCGGTTTGCAAGGGGCGCCGCGGGGCGGGCAGCGTCGGCGTGAGGCGGCCTGGCAGCGGTTTCGGCAGGGCTGATGGAGGGTGGTGCAACACGACCCACTGACGGTACGGAAGACACCACGACAGGTGCCGCCTCTACCGGGGGCGCTGTCGACAGGCTACCGGTCGTGGTGCAACCGCTCAGCAGGGTCAGGGCCAAAGCCAGTGTCAGGGAAAAGAGTTTCATGGTGGGCGTCGGGTAAACGGATGACTAGAATCGGCGCCACGCTTGTGGCAGGCCACGGCGGCCCTCGGCCGAGGATTCAACTGCACGATTCAGCTTCATGCGCGATCAAATTATAGGTTTGCACGATTTTCTCGAGACTCCGCACGGTCGCTACCTACTGGAGTGGGAGCAAACGCAGCTCAACCGCGCCGTGGCCGACATGTTTGGTTTCCATGCGCTGCAACTAGGACTGCCGGAGCTGGATGCCCTGCAGGCCAACCGCATGCCACACCGATGGCTTGCTTCCAATGGGGCGCAGCCGCGCGTGCCAGCGTCATCATTCCCCCGTTCGGCCAGCACCGACCCGGGCACCAGCCCGGGCCATGGTCGACGCGGGTTGGGCGAGCCTGCAACCATTGACCTGCACTGCGACTTTGCGGCGCTGCCATTCCCGGCCAATAGCCTCGACCTGGTGGTGCTGCCACACACCCTGGAACTGGATGCCGACCCCCATGCCACCTTGCGCGAGGTCGAGCGGGTGCTGGTGCCCGAAGGGCGGGTCGTGATCTGCTGCGTGAACCCAGCCAGCCTGTGGGGTCTGCGCCAGCGTCGTGCGCATCTGTACCGGCGCTTTGGCGTCGGGCAGCTGTTTCTTCCGCGTGAGGGGGAGTTCATTGGTTACTGGCGACTGCGAGATTGGCTTCGACTGCTGAGCTTCGAGGTGGAGTCCGGACGGTTCGGCTGTTACCGGCCTGCCGTCATGGGCGAGCGCTGGCTCCAACGGTTCGCCTGGATGGACCACGCCGGTGCCCGCTGGTGGCCAATCTTTGGCGCCGTCTATTTTGTGGTGGCAGTCAAGCGCGTGCGTGGCATGCGGCTGCTGGGTCACACCTGGAAGGTCCCCGCGACCCGGCCGGTATCCGCAGTGCCCGTCGCCAACCGGCATCCCGCAGCCCGACACCGCCAGCCTGAAACGCAGTCGCGCAATCTGCCGTGAACCAGGTCGAAATCTACACCGATGGGGCCTGCAAGGGCAACCCGGGGGCAGGGGGCTGGGGCGCGTTGCTGATGTCCGGCGGGGCCGAGAAAGAGCTGTTTGGCGGCGATGCACAGACGACCAACAACCGGATGGAACTCCTGGCCGTGATCGAAGCTCTGACCGCGTTGAAGCGCCCGTGCGACGTGGTGCTGCATTTGGACAGCGAGTATGTTCGCAAAGGAATCACCGAGTGGATCGCCGGCTGGAAGGCGCGTGGCTGGAAGACAGCCAGCCGGGAGCCGGTCAAGAATGTGGACCTCTGGCAACTGCTCGATGGGCTGGTCAGCGGGGGCGGCCACCGCATCGAATGGCGCTGGGTGAAGGGGCATTCCGGAGATCCTGGCAACGAGCGTGCGGATGCCCTGGCCAATCGCGGTGTCGCCAAGGTACGTGCGGGCTGAGTTGCACGCTGTGCGCCCCATGAACGTGCGCGGCACGTGATTTACCCATGACTGCTACATTCCGACACGAATTCGTAGGCATTTGAACCCTTCGGGAATAGAGACAAGCAATGGCTTCTAAGGTGATTTATACGGTGGTCGCGGTCGTGGGTATCGCAGCCGCCTCCGGGTTCGCGTGGTGGTACCAGACCCAGCCGCAAGGCCCCAAGGAGATCACTGGCAGTGGCGCTGCTCCGGCAGGCCCGGGCGGAGCTCCTGCGCCAGCCGGCGCCGCTTCCGCGCCGCGTGCCTCCGGCGTCGAGGTGGCCAAGGTGGAGCGGGCCACGCTGCGGGACGATGCGCAGTCGGTCGGTTCCCTGCGCTCGCGCCAGAGCGTGATGATGCGCCCCGAAGTTGCGGGACGCATCCGCGACATCGGTTTCACCGACGGCGCGGCAGTTCGCAAAGGACAGCTCCTGGTGCAGCTCGATGACGTTCTGCAGCGCGCCGAGATCAAGCAGGCCCGGGCTCAGGTGTCGATCGCGACGGCCAACTTCAAGCGCAACGAGGAACTCGTCGCCCAGAGTTTCGTGGCCAAACGGGTGCTCGACGAGAGTGGCGCCAGCCTCCAGGTCGCCGAAGCCCAGTTGTCGCTGGCCTGCGCCCGCTGGTCCCGCATGGCGATCGTCGCACCCTTCGATGGCACCGTCGGCATCCGCAACATCAATCTGGGTGACTACGTCAAAGACGGTGCAGACCTGATCAACCTGGAAGACATCAGCAGCATGTATGTCGACTTCCGCATGCCAGAGCGGTTCCAGAACAAGCTTCGCCTGCGGCAGACGGTCGAGTTGCAACTCGACTCCATGCCGGGGCGTGTGTTCAAGGCAACGGTCGAGGCCATCGACCCTTTGCTCGACGTGAATGGCCGGTCGGTCGGTGTGCGTGCCTTGTTGCCCAATACGCAGGGTCAGCCACTGGTGCAGGCCGGTGGTGGCGGGCGTGCAGGCGGTGCTGCCGGAGCGCCCGCAGGTGCGGCCTCGCCACCCCGTGGCGGTGACGCGCGCGCAGCGGCAAACGCGCCACGGCCAGGCGCAGGTCGGCCCAACCGGGCGCCGGTGGAGGCTTCTACCGCCGCACTGGCGCGCCCCGCGCCTGCAGCGATCGACGCCGATGGATGCGCGTCCCCGATGGTCGCCAGCGCGCCCGTCGTCCCCGCTGGCGCTGGAGCCGGCAACGCGGCCTCTCGTCCGTTGCGCCCTGGCATGTTCGCGCGTGTCACCACGGTGTTCGCGATCAAGGACATGGCACTCACGGTGCCCGAGGAGGCGATCGTGCCGCAAGGGGGTCGCCAGTTTGTCATCAAGGTCGTCGAGCCATCGGCTCTTCCGCCGAGCCAGACGCCAAGGCCGGCTTTGCCACCCGATACCAAGCTGGTGTCCTTGCGTCAGGAAGTCAAGCTCGGTGCCCGCCAACTGGGCAAGGTGGAGATCACCGAGGGCGTGGCTGAAGGTGACACGGTGGTGGTCGCAGGTCAGCAGCGCCTGCAACGCGATGGCAGCGCCTTGCGCATCGTCGAGTTGGGCCGGCCCCTGGGTGGCACCGGCGTAATCGGCGGCCCGGCGCGCACAGCATCGGCGCCTGTGTCGGCGCCGCTTGCCGCCACCAGTCCCTGACCGCCACCGACTGAGGACCGCGACATGCAACTGGCTGAAACCTCCATCCGGCGTCCGGTATTTGCCACGGTGCTGTCTTTGCTGATCGTGCTGGTGGGAGCGGTGTCGTTCAACCGGTTGTCCGTGCGCGAGTACCCCAAGATCGACGAGCCGGTGGTCAGCGTGCAGACCCGATTCGGTGGCGCGTCCAGCGAGGTCATCGAAGGGCAGGTGACCAAGATCCTCGAAGACTCCCTCTCGGGCATCGAAGGGGTGGACGTCATTACTTCCAACAGCCGCCCGGAGCGCAGCCAGATCTCGATCCGGTTCGCGCTGTCGCGCGACGCCGACTCGGCTGCGGCCGACGTGCGCGACAAGGTGTCCCGAGTGCGGCAACGGCTGCCGCAAGGCATCGATGAACCCGTGATTGCCAAGGTCGAGGCCGAGTCTTTCCCGGTGGTGTTCCTGGCGATGAGCTCCGACATCCATTCGGCGCTGCAACTCTCGGAGATGGCCAACCAGTTGGTCAAGCCGATCCTGCAGACGGCCCCGGGTGCCGCGGATGTCACGGTATTCGGTGAACGCAAGTTCTCGATGCGTATCTGGCTGGACCCCGACCGCCTGGCCGCGTACCGGCTGACCGTGCAGGATGTCGAAGACGCCCTGCGACGTTCCAACCTGGAGGTGCCAGCGGGCCGGATCGAGAGCGCACAGCGGGAGTTCAACGTCACAGCCGCCACCGATCTGCGGCGCCCTGCAGAGTTCAGGCAGGTGGTGATCCGCAATGTCAATGGCATGCCGGTGCGCATTGGCGATGTCGCTCGGGTCGAGACCGGGCCCGCCGAAGAACGCTCCGCTGTCCGGCTGAACGGCCGCGACTCGATCGCGGTCGGAGTGATTCGACAGGCCACCGCCAACCCGCTCGAGCTGTCGGCGGGCGTCATGCAATTGCTTGGCAAGGTCCGCAATGACCTTCCGCAGGGTGTGTCGATCGAGGTGGCCAACGACAACTCGGTCTTCATCGACCGATCGATCAAGTCGGTGTACACCACCATCGCCGAGGCTGTCGTGCTGGTTGCCTTGGTGATCCTGGTGTTCCTGCGCACCTTCCGCGCATCGATCATCCCTTTGTTGACGATTCCGGTGTCGCTGATCGGCACCTTCGCGCTCATGGCCCTGGCCGGGTTCAGTATCAATACGCTGACGTTGCTGGCGCTGGTGTTGGCCATCGGACTCGTGGTCGACGACGCGATCGTGATGCTGGAGAACATCTACCGACACATCGAGGAGGGCATGACTCCCTTCCAGGCGGCCTTGAAAGGCTCGCGCGAGGTGGGCTTTGCGATCATCGCGATGACCATGACCCTGGTCGCGGTGTACGCGCCGCTGGCATTCGCGCCGGGGCGCACCGGACGCCTGTTCACCGAGTTCGCCCTGGCCCTGGCGGGTGCAGTGGTGGTGTCGGGAATCGTGGCGCTGACACTGTCGCCGATGCTTTGCTCTGTATTGCTGCGCCACAACCCGAAGCCGAATTTCTTCGACCGGGGTATGGAGCGGGCACTTAAAGGCGTCACGGCCGGGTATGGTCGGCTGCTCGGCTGGACCCTGCGGGCGCGTTGGCTGGTGGTGCTGGTCGCGATTGGCAGCGGCGTCTTGTCGTGGTCCTTGCTCGGCCAGATCAAACGCGAACTTGCACCGGTCGAAGACCGGGGTGTGGTGGTCGCGCAGATCAACGGGCCCGACGGTGCCACGCTGGATTACACCAACCGGTACGCCCGCGCGATTGAGCAGGTGGGAGAAGCTTACCCCGAGTTCGATCGCGTCTTTGCCAACATCGGCAACCCGACAGTCGCCCAGGGGACCGTGTTTTTCCGGGCTGTACCCTGGGAGGATCGCAAGCGCACGACCCAGGAGATGGCGCGCGAGATGTTGCCCCGCATCGCGGGTATGACGGGGGTGACTGCGTTTCCGATCACACCGCCGTCTCTGGGGCAAGGCTTCACACAGCGACCGATCAGCTTTGTGATCATCACTTCGGACAGCTACCAGAACCTTTCGCAGGTCACCCGGACGTTCCAGGACGAACTGGCCAAGAACCCTGGTTTCGTGCAGGTCGACTCCGACCTACGCCTCAACAAACCCGAGATCCGGCTCGAGGTTGACCGCGAGCGAGCGGCCGACATGGGGGTGGGTGTCGACGCGATCGCCCGGGCCATCGAGACCATGCTGGGCGGGCGCATTGTCACGCGCTACAAGCGCGAGAGCGACCAGTACGACGTCATCGTCCAGACCAACCCGTCGGGCCGCAACACGCCGGACGACATCGAGAAGATCTTCGTGCGGGGCCGGGGCGACGCCATGATTCCGCTGTCGGCACTGGTCAAGCTGCGCGAGATCGTGGTCCCGCGGGAGCTCAACCATTTTGGCCAGCGCCGGGCAGCCACGATCACCTCCAATCTGTCGGCCGATTATTCGCAAGGCGAGGCGCTCGACTTCATGGACGCGACGGCGCGCAAGGTTTTGCCGCCCGGGTATGCGACCGATCTTAATGGCGCCAGCCGGGAGTTCCGCAAGTCGGCAGACTCGCTGACCTTGGTGTTCATCCTGGCATTGTTTTTCATCTTCCTGGTGCTGGCGGCGCAGTTCGAGAGTTTCGTCGATCCGTTTGTGATTCTGCTCAGCGTGCCGCTGTCGATGGCGGGGGCATTGCTGGCGCTCAAATGGTCGGGCGGCACTCTCAATGTGTATAGCCAGATCGGCCTGATCACGTTGGTGGGCCTGATCACCAAGCACGGCATCCTGATGGTCGAATTCGCCAACCAGCTGCGTGAACAAGGGCTCGGCACCCTGGCGGCCATCCAGAAGTCGGCAACCCAGCGTCTGCGCCCAATCCTGATGACCACTGGCGCCATGGTGCTGGGTGCCATTCCACTGGCACTGGCCACAGGTGCCGGGGCCGAGAGCCGCCAGCAGATCGGCTGGGTGATCGTTGGCGGCATGAGCCTGGGGACCCTGCTCACGATCTTTGTGGTGCCGACCATGTACACGCTGCTGGCCCGCCGCGAGGCGCCTGGCGCCAAGAAAGAAGCGGCACTGGCCGAGGAGCATACGGGTGCGCCGCTGCCGCACCGCGATCTGGTGGTCGAGTAAGAACAGCGCTGGTATCGCCTGTGTGCTTTCAGAGCGCGCCGTCGAACATCATCACATCGACCTCCTGCCCCGGGGCGATGTCGCCCTGGTCGTGGTGCAGCACGATCAGGCCGTTGGCCTGCACCATCGAGCTCAAAACGCCAGAGCCCTGGTTGCCCGTGGTGGCCACCCGCAGCACACCCTGCGCGTCGGTGCTGACGGTGCCGCGCTGGTATTCGGTGCGACCGGGTTTCTTGCGGATCGCCTCGGTGCTGCGGGCGCGCAGCAGGGGTGCGGTGGCGGCACTGGCACCCATCATGCGCAGCAGGGCCGGCCGCACAAATGCCAGGAAGGTCACCATCACGGCCACCGGATTGCCGGGCAAGCCGAACAAGATGGCCGACCGGCCACCAGCATCCCCTGGCGCCGCAATGCGCCCCACCGCCATCGGACGGCCGGGGCGCATGGCGATGCGCCAGAATGCCACGCCGCCGCTGGCGCCAGCCAGCTTGCGCATCATGGTCTTGGTGTAGTCCGCTTCGCCGACGCTGACGCCACCGCTCGTGATGATGGCGTCAGCCTGGCGGGCAGCTGCCAAAAAGCAGGTCTCGAGGGCTTGCGGCTCGTCGCGCACCACGCCCAAGTCCACCACCGCGACGCCCAGGCGCTTGAGCAGGCCGAACACGGTGTATCGGTTGCTGTCGTAGACTGCCCCGGAGCGGGCTGCCTCGCCGAGGCTCAGGATCTCGTTGCCGGTAGAGAAATAAGCCACCCGCAAGCGGCGCACGACGGTGACTTCGGCAATGCCCAGGCTGGCGATCAGGCCCAGTGCCGCCGGGCCCAGCAGATCGCCCTGGCGCAGGGCGGGCTGCCCCTGCCTCAGGTCTTCGCCCAGGCAACGCCGGTTGTCCCCCTGGCGCAGCAGGCCGGCCGGAACGGTCAGTGTGTCGCCGGCCAATTGCGCCAGTTCCTGCGGCACGACCGTATCCAGGCCGGCCGGCATCACGGCACCGGTCGTGATGCGCACGGCCGCATCGGCGCGGGCTTCTCCTTGCCAGATTTCGCCGGCCAGCAAGCTGCCAACGATCCGAAGCTGCAGCGGTGCGCCGGAGACCAGTTGCCGCCCGTCGAACGCATAACCATCCATCGCGGAGTTGTCGTGCGGCGGCACGCTGATCGGCGAAATCAGGTCGCCAGCCAGTACCCGGCCGAGGGCGTCGAAGATGCCCACGGTCTCGGTGCCTTGCACGCGGGCGACCAGCCGTTCCAGGAAACGGTTCACGTCGTCGGCACGCAGGCTGTTCGGGTCGTAGCCCTGCAATTGGTCGGCAATTTCCGTCAGGGAGAGATTCGGCATGGTGTCAGGTCATGTGCGCGAGGCCGTGCTCAGGCGGAGCAGCGGACTCACGTCGGCAAGGCCTGGAGTTCGGCGATCGTGTTGGCATTGAGGAAGGCGCGCGGGTCGTCGAAAACCACCCGGGCAGTGGGCTGCTGGCTGGCCCAGGTGTCGATCTTGCGCCCGCCCTGCGCCAGAAAGGCTTCCAGGCCGCTGAGGACCCGGGTGTGCATCAGGCAGAACACCGGTTGGGCGCGCAGCACGGTCGTGCCGGTCGCGTCGGCCTCCGGCGCCACTGCCATGGCCATGTCATGCCCGCCCGCGGCCACCACAGCAGCCAGCTGCACCACCAGGTCCTGCGGAAAAAGGGGGCTGTCACAGGGCACGGTCACCAGCCACGGGGTGGTGCAGTGCCGCAAGGCAACCGCGAAGCCAGCCAGCGGACCGGCGTAGTCCGGCAATGCGTCGCCCACCACAGGTACACCGAACCCGGCATAGTGATCCGGGTGGCGGTTGGCATTGATCATGCAGTTGCCCACCTGCGGTTGCAGCCGCCGCAAGGCGTGCAGCGCCAGCGGGGTGCCCTGGTACAACAGCAGGCCCTTGTCGACGCCGCCCATGCGCAAGCCGCGGCCGCCGGCCAGTACCACCCCCGTGATCAGCGCAGTGTCGACCATGCTCAGCCGCCGATGTAGCTCATTTCGACCCGCGCGCGGCTACCCTGCAGGGAGCCGCGCAGCTCGGAGTAGCGATCAGAGCGCCGGCCCCAGACCTGCGCTATGGCCGCGGTGATGGCCGCATCGTCGGCGTCCGCACGCAACAGGGCGCGCAGATCATGGCCTTCGGAGGCGAACAGGCACAGGTAGAGTTTGCCCTCGGTGGACAGGCGTGCACGGTTGCAGTCCCTGCAAAATGCCTGGGTCACGCTGCTGATCACACCGATCTCGCCCAGCGATGGGTCAAAACGGCCTGCGGCGTCGGCATAACCCCAGCGTTGAGCCGTCTCGCCAGGGGCCGATGCCTCCAGTGGCACCAGTGGCAACTCAGCCTGGATGCGTCGAACCACCTCGGCCGACGGCAGCACTTCGTCCATGCGCCAGCCGTTGGTGGAGCCCACGTCCATGTACTCGATGAAGCGCAGCACCGCACCACTGCTGCGGAAATGCCGCGCCATCGGCAGGATCTCGTGGTCGTTGGTACCCCGTTTCACGACCATGTTCACCTTGATCGACGACAGACCTGCCGCTTGCGCCGCCGATATGCCCTCGAGCACCGACGCCACCGGAAAGTCGACGTCGTTCATTCGCCTGAACACGGTGTCGTCCAGGCCATCCAGGCTGACCGTGACCCGCTGCAGGCCGGCGTCCTTCAGGGCGCGGGCCTTGCGTGCGAGCAGCGAGCCATTGGTGGTGAGCGTGATGTCGGGCGCCGTGCCCTCGACGGTACGCAGTCGGGCCAGTTGGGCGATCAGCACCTCGATGTTCTTGCGCAGCAAGGGCTCGCCGCCGGTGAGCCGGATCTTGCGCACGCCGTGGGCCAGGAACAGGGACGCCAGCCGCCCGATTTCCTCGAAACTCAGCAGCGCGGCATGCGGCAGGTAGGCGTGGTCCTTGTCGAACACTTCCTTGGGCATGCAGTAGCTGCAGCGGAAGTTGCACCGGTCGGTGACGCTGATCCGCAGGTCGCGCAACGGGCGCGCCAGTGTGTCCGTCAGCACGCCAGTCGCCGGCCGCAACTGTGTGGGCAGCAGAATCGCCCGGCCGCTGCTGCGGGCGTCGACCAGCGGAATGATGCGTTCAGACATGCCGGGATTCTGCCCCAGCAACACCGGGCGGGGTGGTTCGGGTGCCGGTGTCCCTGCGCGTGGAGGCGTCAAGCACAGCGCCCGCCGTCGACTTCGATGCAGATGCCGTTGATGAAGGAGGCCTCGTCGCTGGCCAGGTACAACGCGGCATTGGCCACGTCGAGCGCAGTCGAAAAGCGCCCCAGCGGGATGGTCGACAGGAATTTGGCGCGCCGTGCCTCGTCCAGCGGGCCTCCGGCAAACTCGGTGGACAGGCCGGTATCGGGGTTGAAGACCGGGTTGATGCAGTTCACGCGGATGTTGTCCGGGCCGAGCTCGGCCGCCAGCGACTTGCTCAGGGTGATCGCCGCGCCTTTGGACGCGTTGTACCAGGTCAGGCCGGGCCGCGGGCGCAGCCCGGCGGTCGAGGCGATGGTGATGAAGCTGCCACCGCCCTGGGAACGAAAGACCGGCGTTGCATGGACGGTCGACAGGTACAGGCTTTTCACATTCACCGAGAAGCAGCGATCAAACTCTGCTTCGCTGACCTCCAGCGCCGGGCGGTTGCGGTGGGTCCAGCCGGCGTTGTTGACCATCACATCCAGCCGCCCGTAGTGCTGCAGGGCGCATGCCACGAGGGCCTGCATGTCTGCGGTGCGCGTCACGTCGGCCGCACAGAAAACCGCCTCGCCGCCAGCCGCTCGGATGGCCATGGCCACCTTTTCGCCGGCTGCCGCCTGGATGTCGTTGACGACGACATGGGCACCCTCCTGCGCCAGGCGCAGGGCGATGCCTTCACCGATGCCGCCACCTGAACCGGTAACGATGACCACTTTGCTTTTGACGCGCATGACTTGATCCTTGTCGTAGGGGAGTGGGTAGCGGGGCCGCTCGGCTCTGCCACCCGTAAACATCAGCCGTGCCGGATGGCCACTGTCTTCAGGGCGGTGAAGCCATACAGCGCCTCGAAGCCCTTTTCGCGGCCATGGCCCGAGGACTTGAAGCCGCCGAACGGCAGCTCGACACCGCCTGCGGCGCCGTAGTTGTTGATGAAGACCTGGCCGCTGCGGATGCGCCGCGCCATGCGGAACTGGCGCCCGCCGTCGCGCGTCCACACGCCGGCGACCAGCCCGAACCGGGTGGCGTTGGCCAATTCCACCGCATGGTCTTCGTCCCGGAACGACATGGCCGACAGCACCGGGCCGAACACTTCCTCCTGGGCCAGGCGGTGATTCACCGGCACATCCCGCAGCAATGTGGGTGCCTGGTAGAAGCCGGTGTCGGGTGCCTCGTCGGCGATCTCGCCCTGTGCCACCATCGTGATGCCGGCCACCTGCGCATCGCTGAGAAAATCCCAGACGCGCTGCTGCTGGCTCTGGCGGATCAGCGGCCCGAGGTCGAGGTCCATCGCGGCCGGCCCGACGCGCAAGCGCGAAAAGGCCTCGCCCAGGCGCTGCAGCAAGGGCTCGTAGAGGCTTTCTTCGACCAGCAGGCGTGAGCCTGCGGAGCAGGTTTGCCCGGCGTTCTGCACGATGGCGTTGATGATGGCCGGTATGGCGGCATCGAGGTCGGCGTCGGCAAACACAATCTGTGGGCTTTTGCCGCCCAGCTCGAGCGTGACCGGGCAATGCCGCTCGGCGGCCACCTGCTGGATAAGGGTACCGATTTTTGGGCTGCCGGTAAAGCTGATATGGTCGATGCCTGGGTGCCGCGCCAGAGCATCACCGACTTCGTGGCCATAACCGGTGACGATGTTGAGCGCGCCGGCCGGAAAGCCGACCTCTGCTGCCAGTTGGGCCACCCGGATCAGCGACAGGCAGGCGTCCTCGGCGGGCTTGACCACACACACATTGCCGGCGGCCAGTGCGCCACCTACGCTGCGCCCGAAGATCTGCATCGGATAGTTCCACGGGATGATATGGCCGGTGACGCCATGCGGCTCGCGCCAGGTCAGCACGCTGTAGCCATCCAGGAACGGAATGGTCTCGCCATGCAGTTTGTCGCAGGCGCCGGCATAGAACTCGAAATAACGCGCCAGGGCCGTGGCATCGGCACGCGCCTGCCGGGTCGGCTTGCCGCAGTCGCGCTGTTCGAGGTCAGACAGTTCCTGGGCGTGCTCGGTGATCTTGGCTGACAAGCGCATCAGCAACCGACCGCGCTCGGCCGCATGGAGCTTGCCCCACACCGTGTCCAGGCACTGGCGAGCGGCACGCACCGCCGTGTCGAGGTCGGCGGCGGTGCTGCGCTGGATATGGTCGAAGACCTGGCCGTCGGACGGGTCGACCACCGGGATAGTCCGGCCGGAGGCACTCGGCACCGATGCATTGGCGATGTAGTTCAGTTGCATACCGGCATTTTCTCCCAATCGGCGGGCACCAAAGAAAAGGGCCCGCTCGGGCGGGCCCTGTCGGTCATTGCCCCGCGCCATCATTGCGCGCCTGGCCTGTGGTCAACTTACTGCGACGCGGCGCTGGCAGGTGCGGCAGCGGCCATTGGCGCTGCGACAGCCGGTGCCGCTGGCGCCGGTGCGGATACGGCTGCCGGTGCCGTCGCAGCCGGAACGGCTGCGTTGGCCGACGGCGCATGGATCTTCATCATCAGCGGCACGATCAGCAGCGCCACGATGTTGATGATCTTGATCAGCGGGTTGATGGCCGGGCCGGCGGTGTCCTTGTAAGGGTCGCCGACGGTGTCGCCGGTGACGGCTGCCTTGTGTGTCTCGGAGCCCTTGCCACCGTGGTGGCCGTCTTCGATGTACTTCTTGGCGTTGTCCCACGCGCCGCCGCCGGTGCACATCGAGATGGCTACGAACAAGCCGGTCACGATGGTGCCCATCAGCAGGCCGCCGAGTGCCGCCGGGCCGAGGATCAGGCCCACCAGGACTGGCACCACCACGGGCAGCAGTGAGGGGATCATCATTTCCTTGATGGCCGCGGTGGTCAGCAGGTCGACTGCCTTGCCGTATTCAGGCTTGGCCGTGCCTTCCATGATGCCCTTGATCTCGCGGAACTGCCGCCGCACTTCCACCACGACCGAGCCGGCGGCGCGGCCGACGGCCTCCATGGCCATGGCACCAAACAGGTAGGGGATCAGACCGCCGATGAACAAGCCGATGATGACCATCGGGTCGCTCAGGTCGAAGCTGATCGCGTTGCCGTAGGCTTCAAGCTTGTGGGTGTAGTCGGCAAACAGCACCAGCGCTGCCAGGCCGGCCGAGCCGATGGCATAGCCCTTGGTCACGGCCTTGGTGGTATTGCCCACGGCGTCCAGCGGGTCCGTGATGTCACGCACGCTCTTGGGCATTTCGGACATTTCCGCAATGCCCCCGGCGTTGTCGGTGATCGGGCCGTAGGCGTCCAGGGCCACGACGATACCGGCCATGCTCAGCATCGAGGTGGCGGCAATGGCAATGCCGTACAGGCCGGCCAGCTGAAACGACACCCAGATCGCGATACAGACGAAGATCACCGGCCAGGCGGTGGAGCGCATCGACACGCCGAGGCCGGCGATGATGTTGGTGCCGTGGCCCGTGGTGGAGGCCTGCGCGATGTGCTTGACCGGCGGATATTGGGTGCCGGTGTAGTACTCGGTGATCCAGACCAGTGCGGCTGTCAGGACCAGCCCGACGATGCAGGCGCCGAACAGACGCATCTGCGCGCCAGTGCCGCCCAGGGCATTGTCGGGAATGACCGCTTGGGTCACGAAGTAAAACGCGATCAGCGACAGGATGCCGGCCACTGCCAGACCCTTGTACAGGGCGGGCATCACGTTCTTCATGCCGGGCGAGGCCTTGACGAAGAAGCAGCCGATGATGGAGGCCAGGATCGAGACGCCACCGAGCGCCAGCGGGTACACCGCGGTGCTGCTGCCGGCACCGGCAACCAGCAACGAGCCCAGCAACATGGTGGCGATCAACGTCACGGCGTAGGTCTCGAACAAGTCGGCCGCCATGCCGGCGCAGTCGCCGACGTTGTCGCCGACGTTGTCGGCGATCACCGCCGGATTGCGCGGATCATCCTCGGGGATGCCGGCCTCGACCTTGCCCACCAGGTCGGCGCCGACGTCGGCACCCTTGGTGAAGATGCCGCCGCCCAGCCGCGCGAAGATCGAGATCAGCGAAGAGCCGAAGGCAAAACCGATCAATGGATTGAGCTTGGCGGATGTCACTGCGCCATCCGGAACCAGGTACCAGTAGAACGCCGTCACGCCCAGCAGGCCCAGGCCCACGACCAGCATGCCGGTGATGGCGCCGCCGCGAAAAGCCACGTCCAGCGCCGGGCCGATGCCCCTGGTTGCGGCCTGTGCGGTGCGCACGTTGGCGCGCACCGAGACGTTCATGCCGATGAATCCGCAGGCGCCCGACAGGAAGGCACCGATGACAAAGCCCACGGCACTCATGACATCCAGGAACACGCCGATCAGGACCGCCAGAACCACCCCGACGATCGTGATCGTCTTGTATTGGCGCGCCAGATAGGCCGCCGCGCCGGTCTGGATGGCCGCTGCAATTTCCTGCATCCGAGAGTTGCCGGCATCCTGTGAAAGGATCCAGCTGCGGGCCCAGATGCCGTAGAGCACGGCAATCAGCCCGCAAACGAGTGCCATTACCAGCACCGAATTGCCTGTCATATCGATCACTCCTGTTATTTGGGAATGGTGCGATCCCAGTCAGGATTGCACGCCATTCCGAAAGTCCGAAGACTTTGGTTTCGCTTGAGGGGGCACAACGCAAGCGGTGCCCCCGCTGCGTTGCTTCCTCAGGCGTCCCGTTCAGGAGCCGATTGGCCAACGGCGGAACTGTAACAACAAATGACCGGCTTTTCGGAGCGAGCAAGGGGCGCGTCAGTAAAATCAGGGTTAATACTGATATTCCTCGCAACCACCAACTTCAAATAAAAGCCCGCTATGTCACTGGACAATGTCACTCCTGGAAAGAACGTGCCCGATGCCTTCAACGTGATCATCGAGATCCCGATGAATGCCGACCCGGTGAAGTACGAAGTGGACAAGGCCACCGGCGCGATCTTCGTGGATCGCTTCATGAGCACTTCGATGCACTACCCGACCAATTACGGTTACGTGCCCAAGACCATCAGCGGCGATGGCGATCCGGTCGATGTGCTGGTGATCACGCCGGTGCCGCTGATTCCCGGTGTCGTGGTCACCTGCCGCCCGATCGGCATCCTGAAGATGGAGGACGAGGCGGGCGAGGACGGCAAGGTGCTCGCGGTTCCCACCGACAAGATCCTGTCGATCTACTCACAGTGGCAGAAGCCGGAAGATCTCAACCCCTTGCGCTTGAAGACCATCGCGCACTTCTTCGAGCACTACAAGGACCTCGAGGTCGGCAAATGGGTCAAGATCCTGGGTTGGGAGGGCGCCGACTCGGCGCGCAAGGAAATCATGGACGGCATCGCGAATTACCAGCGCCAGCACGCCTGAACGTCCGCCCGCCGGGGCACCCTGCCAAGCTCAACGGTGCGGGTCCGGAAAGATGATCCCGTGCAGGCCGCGTTTGCGCTCGAAGGGCTTCCAGCGGCCTTCGGGCTGCGACAATCGATCGGCCATCGCCCACCAGGCGCTGGGGTTCAGGCCAAGACCAGCGTGGCTGGCGACGACTTCGATGTTCTCGGTGTGGGGAGTGCCGTGGCGGGCAGCCTGCAGGCTGGCCTGCCAGGCGACGATGCCATCGCTGCGGGAGAACACCGACGTGGTTGGCGCCTGGGGCGCGGTCGGCAGGTCGTAGTGCGCGGTTTCGCGCTCGATCTCCCGCCCGCTGATGAGCTCGTAAAGCCGCCAGGCGTTCGTGCTCTTGTGGGATCCTGAAAAAGGGGTGCCCAGCGTGATCACACTGCGCACATGCTCCGGTATGGCTTTGGCCAACTCGCGGGCATAGATGCCGCCCAGGCTCCAGCCGATCAGACTGACCTTGCGCCCGGTGGTCTGCGCCATCTGCTCGACCTGCCATTGGGCGGTCTTGAGCACACCGGCGCGCGGCCCGAAATTGAACCCCTGGTCCCAGCCGCTGGGCTGGTAGCCCAGAGCGCGCAGGTAGCCACGCAGGGGCGCCGTGGACGCATCACTGGCGGACAGGCCAGGAAACACGATGACGCCGTGGCCGTCGCCGGTGGGTGCGCGGCGCAACGTGAACCAGGCCGGAAGCACGGCGCCGAACTCCCAGGGCGCGCGGAATTCCATGGCCAACAGCCAGGCATTGGGGGCGCTAACGTGCGCTGCGCTGTGGCGGCCAACCATGCGGATCTCCGTGTTCGGCGGGGGCCATCCCCACGTTCTGCGCATTCTAGGCAGCTCGACGCCGGTTCATGGCAGTCACCCGAGCGACTGAGCCAAGCCACCCGCGATTTGCATAATCCAGCAAGCCACCCGCTGCAACCTCCCACCAGGATCCACCATGACGCTCAAACTGTGCGGCTTCTCTGCCAGCAACTACTACAACCAGGTCAAGCTGCAACTGCTTGAAAAGCAACTTGCCTTCGAGGAAGAACTTGTGCTCACGGGCACCGGTGCGCCGGCTCTGTTGGACCGGTCTCCCATGGCCAAAGTGCCGTTCATCGATACCGGGCGCGGTTGCATTTCCGAATCCATGGCCTGCGCCGAGTTCATCGAGGCCAGCTACTCCCAGTTCCCGATGCTGCCGGCCGATCCGCTGGCAGCGGCCCGTGTGCGCGAGTTGGTGTTGTACGTCGAGTTGCACCTGGAGCTGCCGGCGCGCGAGCTGTACCCCAAGGCGTACTTTGGCGGCACGGTCAGTGACGAGACCCAGGAGCGCGTGCGCAGGTTGCTGGTGCGCGGTGCAGCGGGGTTCGCCAGGATCGCCCGGTTTGCCCCATACGTGGCGGGGGAACAGTTCACCTTGGCCGACTGTGCGGCTATCGTGCACCTGCCGGTGGTGTCGGGTGCCAGCAAGCTGGTCTTTGGCGAGGACCTTCTGGCCGGCTTGCCGATCAAGCACTACCTGCGCGCGATGGGTGATCGGCCGGCGGTGCGCAAGGTCAACGAGGACCGCAAGGCCGATACCCAGCGCATGCTGGCCGCACAACGCGCCAAGTAACAGCCGAAGAGCCCGGTGCGTCAGTTGCGAGGCCAGCCTACGGATCACGCAGCTCCGGCCTTGAACGGGTTGCGCTGATCCAACTCGTCCATGTAACGCTCGATTCCCTGGCCCTCTCGCGCCAGAAACTGCTGTACGGCGTCGGCAAAGGCCGGGTGGGCCAGCCAGTGGGCACTGCGCGTGCGAACCGGCAGCAAGGCCCGCGCCATCTTGTGCTCGCCCTGTGCACCGCCTTCGAAACGGTCCACGCCGTTGTCGATGCACCACTGCAGCGGCTGGTAGTAGCAGGCCTCGAAGTGCAGGCAGTCCACGCGTTCCAGTGCGCCCCAATAGCGGCCATACGCTACCTGGCCTGTGGCTGGCCAGAGCTGGCGGTCGTTGAGCGCGATCAGGCTGCTCGCGATCGCCCGCCCGGCGCGCTCGGCAATGAACACCAGCCAGTTCTGCGGCATGTCATGCTGCATGCGCCGGAAGAAATCGCGGCTCAGGTAGGGTGCATTGCCGTGTTCCAGGTAGGTACGTTCGTAACAGCGGTAGAAGAAGTCCCAGTCTTGCTCCGGGATGGCGCTGCCGCGCGCATGGCGGAAAGCCACGCCGGCCTCACGGACCTTGCGCCGCTCCTGGCGGATTTTCTTGCGTTTGTCCTGGCTGAGGGTCCCGAGAAACGCGTCGAAGTCCGCATAGCCGCCGGGCGGGGCGCTCCAATGGAACTGCACGTTGTGCCGCACCATCATGCCGGCCGCCTCGCAGGCCACGATGTCGGCGTCACTGGCAAACAGTATGTGCAAAGATGATCGCCGCGTCTCGGTGCACCAGCCGATCACGGCACGCGCCAGTTCCGCACGACTTGCCGCATCGCGCGCCAGCAAGCGCGCTCCCGGAACGGGTGTGAACGGCGGCGCCACCAGAGCCTTGGGGTAGTAGCGCAGGCCGTGTTGCTGGTAGGCATGGGCCCAGGCGTGGTCGAACACATATTCGCCGTACGAATGGTCCTTGAGGTATAGCGCACACGCACCGAGCAGGGTCCGCTCACGGCCCACGTCTGCAGCCACGCCGGCCGCGTTCGACCATAGCAGGATGAAGCGTGGCGTCCAGCCGGTCTCGGGGGTCGCGCTGCCACTGGTGTGCAGGGCCGCCAGGTATTCGTGCCGCATGAAAGGGGTGGCGTCTGGCTGGCAGGCGAGCAGCGCGTTCCAGGCCGGGGCATCCACGTCCAGCGGTGTGTCGATTACCTCGATGCCATAATCATTTGCAGTCATGCTGCTGCCCGCCTGTGCAACCGGCTGCCCGGCACTGCGGCCCGCGCTGCGTAGCCGGCCGCCGGATCCTTTGCCCAATCTGTGTATGTCTTCATGAATCTCAAACTCTGTGTGGCCCAGCTCAATCTGTGTGTGGGCGACCTTCCGGGCAATTCCCGCAAAATCATCGGGGCGGCGCAACAGGCCTATTCTGCGGGAGCACGGCTGGTTCTGACGCCCGAGTTGTCGATCTGTGGTTATGCGGCAGAAGATCTGTTCCTGCGGCCGGCATTCATTGCCGCGTGCGATGATGCCGTGAAAACCGTGGCGCGCGAACTGGCAGGGTTAAAGGGGCTCGTACTCGTGGTCGGCCACCCGGTGGGCGGTGACAGCCGCACGCGTTCGGTGGCGATCCAGCAGCGCTTCAACGCCGCCAGCGTGTTGTCCGAAGGGGTCATGCTGCACACCTACCACAAGCGGGAATTGCCCAACTACCAGGTGTTTGACGAGCGCCGCTACTTTGCCCCTGGCGACGGTGTCTGCGTCTTCGAGGCCGGCGAGGGGGCCGCCCGCGTGCGCGTAGGCCTTCTGATCTGTGAAGACGCCTGGTACGAGGAGCCGGCGCGTCTGGCCCGCGACGCAGGGGCGCAGTTGCTGGCGGTGGTCAATGCGTCGCCGTTTCATGTCGGGAAGGGCTACGAGCGCGAGCAGACCATGCGCGAGCGCGTCCGCGCCTGTGGCCTGCCGTTGGTCTATGCCCACCTGGTGGGGGGCCAGGACGAAGTGGTTTTCGAGGGCCACTCCTTTGCCCTCAATGCCGACGGAGCCCTCGCCGCACGTGCGCCGAGTTTTCGCGAGGATCTGTTCGAGGTGCAGGTCGACACCACGGCTGAGCTGCCGGTGCTGACCGGACCGATAGAACCCGAACGCAGCACCGATGCCGACCTGTGGGATGCGCTGGTTCTGGGCGTACGCGACTATCTGGGCAAGAACGGTTTTCCCGGTGCCATCCTGGGGCTGTCGGGCGGCATCGACTCGGCGCTGGTGCTGGCGATCGCCGTCGACGCCCTGGGCCACGACCGGATCCGGGCCGTGATGATGCCCTCGCCCTACACCGCGGACATCAGCTGGATCGACGCGCGCGACATGGCGCAACGGCTGGGCGTGCGGTACGACGAGATCTCCATCGTGCCGGAGTTCGAGGCCTTTAAGGCCTCGCTGGCAGGCGAGTTTGCCGGGCTGGCGGAAGACGCCACCGAAGAGAACATCCAGGCCCGCATTCGCGGCACCTTGCTCATGGCGCTGTCCAACAAGTTCGGTGCGATCGTGCTGACCACGGGTAACAAGAGCGAACTGGCTACCGGGTATTGCACGCTGTATGGCGACATGGCGGGTGGCTTTGCGGCGATCAAGGATCTGGCCAAGACCACCGTGTTCCGGCTGGCGCACTGGCGCAATGTCCATGACCCCTACGGCACCGGCCGGCAGCCGATCCCCGAGCGTATCATCACCCGGCCGCCCAGTGCCGAGCTGCGTCCGGACCAGAAAGACCAGGACAGCCTTCCGCCCTACGAGGTGCTGGATGCCATCGTCGAGCGCTACATGGAGAACGACGAGAGCATCGAGTCCCTGATCGCCGGCGGTTTTGCACAGGCGGACGTCGAGCGCGTCACCCGGCTCATCAAGATCAACGAACACAAGCGGCGCCAGGCGCCGATCGGCATCCGGGTCACGCACCGCAGCTTCGGCAAGGACTGGCGCTATCCCATTACCAACCGGTTTCGCCAGTAAGGACAAGCCTGCCGCTTCGATTGACGCTATCCTAGAGGGACCGCGTGTGTCCGCTCCGGGACCCGGGCCCCGAGGCTTGCGCGATGAACTGCCTGCTCAACCGCTCCAATGGAAAGAACCCTTAACATGAAGCAAATCACGGCAATCGTCAAACCTTTCAAGCTGGAAGAAGTGCGCGAGGCTCTGGCGGACTGCGGCGTCACGGGCCTGACCGTCACCGAAGTCAAAGGCTTCGGGCGCCAGAAGGGCCACACAGAGCTTTACCGCGGCGCGGAGTATGTGGTGGACTTTCTGCCCAAGGTCAAAGTCGAGGTGGTGGTCAAGACCGACGACGTCGACCGCTGTGTCGATGCCATCGTCAAGGCGGCCCGCACCGGCAAGATCGGTGATGGCAAGATCTTTGTCACCTCGGTCGAACGTGTGGTGCGCATTCGCACCGGCGAAGAGGACGAAACCGCCGTCTGAACCGCTTCAGGCGGCGAACGAGAACACCGGGTTCAAGGAGCCAGACGGCTCCACAAAGCCCCGACCCAGGTGCCGCCGCACAGCAGCAGGCTCAGCAGCACGGCCGCGCTTCCCATGTCTTTGGCCCGTTTGGACAGGGCATGCCACTCGGGCCCGATGCGGTCGATCGCGGTCTCGATGCCCGTGTTGAGCAGCTCCACCACCAGAACCAGCACCACCGTGCCGATCAGCATGGCGCGTTCGAGCCAGCCGCGACCCAGCCAAAAGGACACCGGCAACAGGATCAGTGCCAGGATCACCTCTTGCCGGAAAGCAGTTTCAAACCAGCCGGCGCGCAGGCCGGCCAGTGAATAACCTGTTGCATGCCAGACCCGCGACAGACCTCGGCGAGACTTTTGCGGATTGGCAGTGGGGGCGTCGTCAGGTGCCGGCATGGTCTGCGTTGACCAGGCGGGTGCCCGCCAGAGCGTCATGCCAGAACTGTTTCTGCGCCTGGAATCGGCTCAGCATGGCCCACACCAGAATCCAGCCGATGGTCAGCACGGCCGATTCGGCGCCACGCGTCTGCAGCAGCAGGCTGATCATCAGAGGCGGAAGCAACCAGAGCCAACTAAGCAGGTAGCGCAGGAGGGCACGGGCCTGGGTCACGGGCCGGCCGGTGGTGTCCACCACGCGAATGCCCCAGGTTTTCATGGCCAGGGTCTGGCCGCGGGCCCAGAACCAGGTGAAGTAGATACCGAAGATCACGAACAGGAAGGCCTGCAGCGCGTGCCGGTTGTCCAGCGCGTGCCGTGTCTGGCTCAGGGTGCCGAACAAGTAGCCAGCGATGAAGACCACCCCGAACAAGAGCAGGCCCTCGTACAACCAGCAGGCCATTCGGCGCATCAAGGACGGGGCTTGCAGCGCCGGATGGGGTGCAGCGGGCAGCCCGGGAGAGTCGGTAGGATTGGCCAGCATTACGGACAACGGTTAGGGGCTCGGGCTCGGGCTTGCGGCAGAAGCAGCCGTAGCCGGACGGCTGGCGTTGACCGGCTCCTTGGGTGGCCGAGGTTTGACGGGTGCCTTGGGCGGCGCAGCCACTTCAGAGCGCGTTACCGGAACCGTGGCGAGTTTGTGCGAATCGACTGGTTTCAAGGCCGGTGCGGCACCGCCGGGCAGGACCGGTCCGCTCGTGGCGAGGTGCTGTCGTTGCTCCAGGGACAGCGCCTGGTAGGCCTGCCATTCAGCTTTTTTTTCATCGGTGGACAACTGCTGGGTCTGTGCAAAGTTGAGCCTCGCTTGACTGCGTTGAACCGGGCTCAGGTTGACCCATTCGGTCATGCGGCTATGCAAGGTCGTGCGCTCGGCGGGCGACAGCTTCTGGAAATTCTGTGACAAGGCGATCCATTTGCGCTTCTGGCCTGTGCTGATGCTGCTCCAGAAAGGGCCGAGCGGCTGCAGGGCCCCTTGCTGTACGGGTGTGAGATCAGCCCAACCCGAGCCGACAGGCACCTTGGCGAGTGCCTGCCGATTTGGCGCCGGCGACGAAGCTGCCTGTTGTGCCTGTGCGACAGGGGCCAGGCAGAGCAGGGCGGTCAGCAGCGTGCCCGACATTGCCGGCCAGACCGGCGTTCGGGAGCAAGGCAAGGAGATTCGGCCCGATGTCACTGCGCCTGTTTCCTGCGAAGCTCGACAAAACGGGCGAAACCGGGATCGGCATATGCCGATGGCGGAAGGTCATCGACCAGCAGCGCAGCATCGACTGCCGCCAGTTCGCCGGCCACCTGCTCGTTGCGGATGGTGTGGATGGTGACCAAGCCCAGGGCCAGCACCACCAGCGGCACCACCGAGGCAATGCGGCCCCACCAATTCACCGGCTCGTCGCCACCACCCAGCACAGCCGTGCTGCCAGACACATAGCCGGCACTTGCAATGGGGCGTTGCACCAGCTTGCGTTTGTCCAGGGCCAGCATGCGGGCTGCCTTGAGACGTTCGGAGATATCGTGCGGCAGGTTTTCCGTGCCCATGGACAGGCGGGCAGCGACACGCAGGCCGTAACGGTCTTGCAAGGTCGCGATCTGTTGTCGGTCTGAATGGGTCATGGTGCTATTCCTTTTGCCCGCAATGCCTTGCCCAGGGCCTGTATGGCCCGGGAGCAATGGGTCTTGACGCTGCCTTCGGAGCAGCCCATGGAGGCTGCGGTTTCGGAGACGTCCATTTCTTCCCAGTAACGCATCAGGAAGGCTTCTCGTTGACGGCCTGGCAACTGCTGGACCTCTGCTTCGATCGCGCGAAATATCTGGGCCCGACGGGTTGCGTCCTCGGCACTTTCCGTGCGCTGCAGGTCCATGATGCTTTCGTGATTCTCCAGCAGATCGAAATCCCCGGCATCACCCGGGGACTCGAAGTCGCTCATATTCGAGAACAGCGCTTTGCGCGTCTTGTTGCGCCGGAACCAGTCCAGCGTGCAGTTGACCAGAATGCGCTGGAACAACATGGGCAACTCGGCGGCCGGCTTGTCTCCATAGTGTTCGGCCAGCTTCATCATGCTGTCCTGCACGATGTCCAGCGCGGCCTCCTCGTTGCGAACGTGGTAGATCGACCGTTTGAAAGCGCGCTTTTCGACGCTTTTCAGAAACTCTGAAAGTTCTTGTTCGGTTGCCAATGTCGGTCGGGCCAGGGGGATGCGGATACGGACTTTCGCCACGCCCGCCTGCCACTGAGGTGGTGTGCAATAGCCACAAATTATGGCACCGGCGACCCTATTGCCCGCCGCTTGGCGCCCGATCCGTTGTTGCAATGCCATAATTCCGCTTGCAATTCAAACGGCAAACGGGTCATGGTCTGGCGCAAAATTCGCTGCGCCTGTGGCTTTGACCTCAAGTTCCGACACGGCTCCACAAGAGTCTGTGAAGGGGCACCCTAGGTATTTCGTCAGAGAAATTCACAAAGGTTGATCATGGAAATTTCCAAAGCCGAGTTGGCCTCGGCGGCAGCAGTCACGTCTTCCTCTCGCACCGCTTCATCGGCTCCGCCACCAGAGTTGCGCGGCGCCGAGATCCTGGTCAAGTCCTTGCAGGCCGAGAACGTCCAGTACGTCTGGGGCTATCCTGGTGGTGCCGTACTCCACATCTACGACGCGTTCTACAAGCAAGACACCATCCAGCATATTCTGGTGCGCCATGAGCAGGCGGCGGTTCACGCCGCCGACGGGTATGCCAGGGCAACCGGCGAAGTCGGCGTGGCACTGGTCACCTCAGGCCCCGGCGTGACCAATGCGGTCACCGGCATTGCCACCGCCTACATGGACAGCATTCCCATGGTGATCATCACCGGGCAGGTGCCGACGGCTGCAATCGGTCTGGACGCCTTCCAGGAGTGCGACACCGTGGGCATCACCCGTCCGATCGTGAAGCACAACTTCCTCGTCAAGGACGCGCGCGATATGGCCGAGGTCATGAAGAAGGCTTTCCATATCGCGCGCAGCGGCCGCCCCGGCCCGGTGGTGGTGGACGTCCCCAAGGACGTGTCGTTCAAGAAAGTTCCCTACGACGGACATCCGAAAACGGTCACGATGCGCTCCTACAACCCGGTGCGCAAGGGCCATGGCGGGCAGATCCGCAAGGCCCTGCAACTTCTGTTGACCGCCAAGCGACCCTACATCTACACCGGTGGCGGCGTGCTGCTGAGCAATGCCTCGGCCGAGTTGCGCACGTTGGTGGACATGCTGGGTTACCCCTGCACCAACACGCTCATGGGCTTGGGCGCCTACCCGGCCAGCGACCGCAAGTTCCTCGGCATGCTGGGCATGCATGGCACGCTGGAGGCCAACAACGCAATGCAGAACTGCGACGTCCTGCTGGCCGTGGGCGCGCGCTTTGATGACCGCGTGATCGGCAACCCCAAGCACTTTGCGCAAAACGAGCGCAAGATCATTCACATCGACATCGATCCGTCGAGTATTTCCAAGCGCGTCAAGGTCGACATCCCGATCGTGGGCGACGTCAAGGACGTGCTCACCGAAATGATCGCCATGATCAAGGAAAACCCGCTGCGGCCCGACGCCCATGCGCTGGGCGCGTGGTGGGAGACGATCGAGGCCTGGCGCAAGCGCGAATGCCTCAAGTACGACCATGGCAAGGGCGACGTGATCAAGCCCCAGTATGTCGTGGAAACCCTCTGGAAAATGACCAAGGACGTCGAGACCTACATCACGTCCGATGTCGGCCAGCACCAGATGTGGGCCGCCCAGTACTACCGCTTTGACGAACCGCGCCGTTGGATCAATTCCGGCGGGCTGGGCACCATGGGCGTCGGTATTCCGTACGCGATGGGCATCAAACTGGCCAAGCCCGAGGCCGAGGTGTTCTGCATTACCGGCGAAGGCTCGGTGCAGATGTGCATCCAGGAACTCTCCACCTGCCTCCAGTACAACACGCCGATCAAGATCTGTTCCCTGAACAACCGCTATCTCGGCATGGTCCGGCAGTGGCAGGAGATCGATTACGAGGGCCGCTACAGCCACAGTTACATGGACGCACTGCCCAACTTCGTGAAGCTCGCCGAGGCCTTTGGCCACGTTGGCATGCTGATCGAGAAGCCCCAGGATGTGGAGCCCGCCTTACGAGAGGCGCGCAAGCTCAAGGACCGCACCGTGTTCATGGACTTCCGCACCGACCCGACCGAGAATGTTTTTCCGATGGTCAAGGCGGGCATGGGCATCACCGAGATGCTGCTGGGCTCCGAAGACCTTTGAAGGCTGCCGACATTCCACTTATTCCGCCCGCGAGGGCGGCTTCCTCGGCGGGCACGGCCCGCCGGCCCCAATTACGATGAGTCTATTGCCTGCCAAGCCCGGTTGTTACCGCAACCGGGGGAGGGCAGCGAAAAGAGGAATCCCATGAAACACATCATTGCCGTACTGCTGGAAAACGAACCGGGCGCGCTGTCCCGGGTGGTCGGCCTTTTCTCGGCCCGTGGCTACAACATCGAGTCGCTGACCGTGGCGCCCACCGAAGACCCCAGCCTGTCGCGAATGACCATCCAGACCACCGGGTCAGACGATGTCATCGAACAAATCACCAAGCACCTCAACCGCCTCATCGAGGTGGTGAAAGTGGTGGACCTGACCGAAGGCGCCTACACCGAGCGCGAACTCATGATGGTGAAGGTGCGTGCGGTTGGCAAGGAGCGCGAGGAGATGAAGAGAATGGCGGACATCTTCCGCGGGCGCATCATCGATGTGACCGAGAAGAGCTACACCATCGAATTGACGGGCAACCAGTCTAAAAATGACGCGTTCCTGGAGGCGATTGAACGCAGCGCCATCCTGGAGACAGTACGTACGGGTTCCAGCGGTATCGGACGCGGCGAACGGATACTGCGGGTTTGACAACTGAATTGTTCAAGGAGAAAAGACGTGAAGGTTTATTACGACAAGGACTGTGATCTCAGTCTGATTAAGGGCAAGACCGTTGCCATCATCGGGTACGGCAGCCAGGGCCATGCGCACGCGCAAAACCTCAACGACAGCGGCGTCAAAGTCGTGGTCGGGCTGCGCAAGGGCGGTGCTTCCTGGCCCAAGGTCGAAAAGGCCGGCCTGAAAGTTGCCGAAGTCGCCGATGCGGTCAAGGCCGCCGACGTGGTCATGATCCTGCTGCCCGACGAGCAGATCGGCGCCGTCTACACAAACGACGTCGAGCCGAATATCAGGTCTGGCGCTTCGCTGGTGTTTGCCCACGGCTTCAACGTCCATTACGGCCTGGTCACGCCCCGTGCCGACCTCGACGTCTGGATGGTCGCCCCAAAGGCGCCAGGCCATACCGTTCGAGGCACTTACGTGCAGGGCGGTGGTGTTCCGCACCTGATCGCGATCGCACAGGACAAATCCGGCCGCACCCGCGAACTGGCCCTGAGCTACGCCATGGCCAACGGTGGCGGCAAGGCCGGCATCATCGAGACCAACTTCCGCGAAGAGACTGAAACCGATCTGTTTGGCGAGCAGGCTGTCTTGTGCGGTGGGACGGTCGAACTGATCAAGGCCGGTTTCGAGACGCTGGTCGAGGCGGGTTATGCGCCCGAGATGGCCTACTTCGAGTGCCTGCACGAACTCAAGCTGATCGTCGACATGATCTATGAAGGCGGCATCGCCAACATGAACTACTCGATCTCCAACAATGCCGAGTACGGCGAGTACGTGACCGGCCCGAAGATCGTGACCTCGGCCACCAAGGAGGCGATGCGCCAGTGCCTCAAGGACATCCAGACCGGTGAATACGCCAAGAGCTTCATCCTGGAGAACAAGGCCGGCGCGCCGACGCTGCTCAGCCGCCGTCGCCTCACCTCCGAGCACCAGATCGAGACCGTGGGCGAAACCCTGCGTGCGATGATGCCCTGGATCAAGAAGAACAAGCTGGTCGACCAGACCCGCAATTAAGCGCAAGCTGCGCTGCACGTGCAAGGGCCACCGCGGTGGCCCTTGTTACTATCCATGCTGCCCGTGTCGCGGGCTGGAGGTTTCATCATGCCGGACAGCGCAGACTCGGAATTGGGCGACGGCGAGGCAGTGCTGGTGCGCAAGCGCCGCAAGGGTCTTTACATCCTGCCCAATCTGGTGACTCTGGCGGCCCTGTTTGCAGGCTTTTATTCAATCGTGATGGCCATGAACGGACGTTTCGACATGGCGGCCATCGGGATTTTCTGTGCCATGGTGCTCGACAGCCTGGACGGCCGCGTGGCCCGCATGACCAACACCCAGAGCGCATTCGGCGAACAGATGGATTCGCTGTCGGACATGGTGTCCTTCGGCGCCGCGCCGGCGCTGATCTCGTACGAGTGGGCTTTGCGGGGCTTGGGGCGCTGGGGGTGGATCGCGGCTTTCGTGTACTGCGCCTGCGCTGCCCTCCGACTGGCCCGCTTCAACGTCAACACCGGAGTGGTCGACAAGCGATATTTCCAGGGCCTGCCATCGCCCGCCGCAGCGGCGATCCTGGCCGCTTTCATTTTGTTGATGACCGAACTGGGCATCAAGGGGCCGACGGTGGCCTGGCCAATGTTCGGGCTGGCGCTGTACGCCGGCCTGACGATGGTGACCAACGTGCCCTTCTACAGCTTCAAGGACCTCAGCGTGAAGCGCAGCGTGCCCTTCGCTGCAATCGTGCTGGTCGCACTGGGCATTGCCGCGGTCAGCATCGACCCGGCACCGGTGCTGCTGGGCTTGTTCATGCTCTACGGCATCAGCGGCTATGTGGTGTACATCTGGCGCAGGGCGAAGGGCATGCAGACCAGCGTGATCAGCACCTCGACAGACGAGCCCGACGAACGCGGCCTGCATTGACTGGTCCCACCTGCTAACCCCTGACGGTTGCATTCCATCATCCCTTCCCAGGAGTCCGCAATGAGCGAAAAACTCGTGATCTTTGACACCACCCTGCGCGATGGGGAGCAATCCCCGGGCGCCTCCATGACGCGTGACGAAAAGCTGCGCATTGCGCGCCAACTCGAACGCCTGCGGGTGGACGTGATCGAAGCCGGTTTTGCGGCCAGCTCGAATGGTGATTTCGAGGCGGTGAAGGCGATCGCCCATGCGATCAAGGACGCCACCATCTGCTCGCTGTCGCGCGCCAACGACAAGGACATCGCGCGCTCGGCAGAGGCGCTGAAAGGCGCCAACAGCGCCCGCATTCACACCTTCATCGCCACTTCGCCGCTGCACATGGAGAAGAAACTGCGCATGACGCCGGACCAGGTGTTCGAGCAGGCAAAGCTCTCCGTGCGGTTCGCGCGCAATCTGCTGGACGACGTCGAATTCAGCCCCGAAGATGGCTACCGCAGCGACCCGGATTTCCTTTGCCGCGTGATCGAGGCTGTCATCGACGAAGGAGCAACCACCATCAACGTGCCGGATACGGTGGGTTACGCGATTCCCGAGTTATATGGCAATTTCCTGCGCGACCTGCGCGAGCGCATTCCGAACAGCGACAAGGCCATCTGGTCGGTACATTGCCACAATGATCTGGGCATGGCGGTCGCCAACTCGCTGGCGGGCGTGAAGATCGGCGGTGCCCGCCAGATCGAGTGCACCATCAATGGCCTGGGCGAACGTGCCGGCAACTGCTCGCTCGAAGAGGTGGTGATGGCCATCCGCACGCGCAAGGATTACTTCGGGCTCGAGATGCGCGTCGACCCGCAGCACATCCTGGCGGCCAGCCGCATGGTCAGCCAGACCACCGGCTTTGTCGTGCAGCCCAACAAGGCCGTGGTGGGCGCCAATGCGTTCGCCCATGCGTCCGGCATCCACCAGGACGGCGTGCTCAAGGCGCGCGACACCTACGAGATCATGCGCGCAGAGGATGTCGGTTGGGCGGCCAACAAGATCGTGCTGGGCAAACTCAGCGGGCGCAATGCGTTCAAGCAACGCCTGATCGAGCTCGGCGTGACCCTGGAAAGCGAGGTCGACATCAACACCGCGTTCGCCCGTTTCAAGGAACTCGCCGACCGCAAGAGCGAGATCTTCGACGAGGACATCCTGGCGCTGGTCAGCGACGAGAGCGTGACTCGCGTCAATGAGCATTATGGTTTCGTGTCACTGTCTCAGCATAGCGAGACCGGCGAGCGGCCGCATGCGTCAATCGTGTTCACCGTGCAGGGCAGGGAAGTACACGGCTCCTCCGAGGGCAATGGCCCGGTGGATGCGTCGCTCAAGGCCATCGAATCGCATGTCCACAGTGGTGCAGAAATGGTGCTGTATTCGGTGAATGCCATCAGTGGCTCCACCGAAAGCCAGGGCGAGGTGACCGTGCGGTTGCAGAGCAGCGGCCGCGTGGTCAACGGAGTCGGCGCCGACCCGGACATCGTTGTCGCGTCGGCCAAGGCCTACTTAAGCGCCCTCAACAAGCTGCAAAGCAAGGCCGAGCGGGTGCTGGCGCAGGGCTGACCACGGCCCTCGTCGGAACATACTTTAAAAAAGTCATGCAAGTACTTGATACCGCATGACTTTTTTGTTTAAACTTGGGCATGTGTCGCACGGTTGGGTTCGTGGCCCTGCGGCAGCTCCTTCAATTTAGCCGAGGTGCCCCTTGACCAAGATCCTGCGACTGCTCGCCCTGGCTTTTCTGTCCCTGTCTCTGCTGGTTCCGGTCGCGCAGGCCGCGCCGGCCAAGCGCGAGCCCGCCAAGGTGCTCAAGGAGCCACGCAAGGTGTCGGCGGCCAAGCGCAAACCCGCCAAGGTCAAGGTGACGAAGTCCGCCCGGGTAGATTCCCCCAAGTCCGCCAGGGGCAGCCAGTCCAAGCGCTCCAAGGCCATGGTCGCGGTAGTCCCGGAACGTCTCTCGGCCGGCCAACTCGCCGGCCTGCGGGACCACCCGGATGCCCTGGATATCAAGTCCAGCGTCGCCCTGGTCATCGACCAGGACACCCTGGAAGTGCTTTTCAGCAAGAACGAGCAGGCAGTGCTTCCGATCGCTTCGCTGACCAAGCTGATGACCGGCCTGGTAATCAGCGAGGCCAAGCTTCCGATGAACGAGACCATCGTCATCTCGCAGGAAGACGTCGACACCGAAAAAGGCAGCCGTTCCCGACTGCGTGTCGGCGCCGAGCTGTCGCGCGGTGAACTCATGCACCTGGCGCTGATGTCCAGCGAGAACCGCGCAGCCCATGCGCTGGGCCGCACTTACCCCGGCGGCCTGCCAACCTTCATCGCCCTCATGAATGCCCGCGCCAAGAGCCTCGGCATGACGGACACCCGCTATGTCGAACCGACCGGCTTGTCCAGCAAGAACCAATCCAGCGCGCAGGACCTCGCGACCCTGGTGAACGTGGCCTATGGCAACCCGACCCTGCGCGAACTCTCGACTTCGCCGCACCACGAGGTCGAGATTGGCAAACGCATGTTGCAGTTCAACAACACCAACCGGCTGGTAAGCAACCCGTCCTGGCAAATCGGCCTGCAGAAGACCGGTTACATCTCCGAGGCCGGCCGTTGCCTGGTGATGCAGGCCACGGTAGCGGGGCGCAAGCTGATCATGGTGTTTCTGGACTCCACCGGCAAGCTTACGCGGCTGGCCGATGCAGAGCGCGTGCGCCGCTGGGTGGAATCTACGCCGTCTATCAAGCCGCTCGGCTGAGCGCGCGCCATCGCACGCGGCGCACCGCCTCAGGCGTGCAGCTCTGCCGGCATAAAGCCCAGTGTGTCTGAGATCTGCCGAGCAGTGGTCTGCAACTGGCCCAGCCAGGCTTCGTCCAGCCGACTCGCAGGTGCCGAGATCGACAAGCCTGCAATCAGCTTGCCCTGGTCATCGTAGATCCCGCAGGCCATGCACCGCACACCCAGCTCGAGCTCCTCGTTGTCCAGCGCGTAGCGCATCTGGCACACCCGGGCCAGTTCGCGCTCGAGCGCCGGCAACTGCGTGATGCTGTTCTTGGTCTGCCCATGCAGGCCGGTGCGGGTGGCATAGGCCCGGATGCGCTGGGCATCGTCGGCAGATAGAAACAGCTTGCCCACAGAGGTGAGATGCAAGGGCGCACGGCCGCCAATCGCCCGTACCACCTGCATGCCGGAGCGCTCGCTGTAGGCGCGTTCGACATAGATGATCTCGTCACCCTGGCGTACGCTCAGGTTGACCGGTTGTTGGATCCGCTTGTGCAACTCACGCATCGGCAAGAGCGCCGCGTCACGCACACTCAGCCGCCCTTTCACCAGGTTGCCAAGTTCCAGCAAGCGCATGCCGAGGCGGTAGCTGCCCGGTTGCGGGCGTTCAACAAACCGGCCGATGGTCAGGTCGTTGAGGATGCGGTGCGCGGTGGAGGGGTGTAGCCCGGTCTTTTCGGCGATGTCCTTGAGCGAGATCGCATCTTCGCGCGAGGCCATCACATCCATCAGCGCGAACATCCGCTCCAGAACCTGCACTGCGGGTGTCGCGCGGGTGGCGGGGTCGGCTTTTTTCACGCAGCGGCGTCCACGGAAGCGGGCACCGGCTGAACCGAGGGGGATGGCGGGTCGACCCAGGCGCCGTCAAGCAGCATCTGTTGCGGATGAAAGCGCGCCTTGTAGTTCATCTTGGGGCTGGCTTCGATCCAGTAACCGAGGTACAGGTATGGCAAACCCAGCGCGCGGGCCTGTGCGATCTGCCACAACACGTTGTAGGTGCCATAGCTGGCACGCAGGTCGGGTTCGTAGAAAGTGTAGACCGCGGAGATGCCATCTTCGAGCACATCCAGGATGGACACCATGCGCAGCGCGCCGGGGCGGCCGTCCGGCGCCGGCGGCTCGCGGAACTCGACCAGGCGCGAATTGACCCGGCTTTGCAGCAGGAACTGGGTGTATTGCTCGATGCTGTCCTGGTCCATGCCGCCACCGGCATGCCGACTGTTCTGGTAGCGCAGGTACAACTGGTAATGCTCGGGGATGAAGCTTAAGCGCGTGACCCGCGTGTGCAGCACCTGGTGCTGGGTCCAGGCCCGGCGCTGGCTGCGGTCGGGCAGGAAGTGGTCGGACAATACGCGCAGCGGCACGCAGGCTTGGCAGGTGCTGCAATGCGGCCGGTAGGTAAACAGGCCACTGCGCCGGAAACCCCGACTCACCAATTCGGAATAGGTGGCGTTGTTGATCAGGTGGCTGGGTGTCGCCACCTGGGACCGCGCCTGCCGCTCACCAAGATAGCTGCACGGATAGGGCGCGGTCGCATAAAACTGCAGGGTCTGGAGCGGGAGGTCCTTGAGATGGGTCACGGGGACGTGGGCGTGTCTGGAAGGAGTGATTGCCAGTATAGAGGCTCGAATCGCCAGGCGGGTGCCGGCGCCGATTGTGCGACTGCCGAGCGCGCCAGAAACTGTGCCCGATCCATTTCGGCTGCGCCCAGCGATGCCAGATGGGCGGTGTTCTGCTGGCAGTCGATCTGTGGAATACCGTGGATCTGGCAGAACGCCACCAGTGCGGCCAACGCGATCTTGGATGCATCGGGTTGGCGACTGAACATCGACTCGCCGAACACCGCGCGGCCGATCGCCACGCAATACAGCCCGCCGACCAGTTGGCCATTGATCCAGGTCTCGACACTGTGTGCATGCCCGCGCGCGTGCAGCACTTTATAGGCGTTTTGCATCTCTGGCAGGATCCAGGTGCCGACGGCACCCTTGCGCCTGCCGTCGGCGCAGGCCTGGATCACGTCACCGAAAGCGGAGTCGAAGCGCACCGAGCAAACAGGTGCCCTGCGAAATGTCTGCAACGTCTTGCGCATCGACCGGTGCAGGCGGAATTGCTCCACTTGCAACACCATGCGCGGGTCGGGGCTCCACCACAGGATCGGCTGCCCCTCGCTGAACCACGGGAATATGCCCCTGCTGTAGGCCTGCAGCAGGGTCGCCGCATCCAGTTGGCCACCGGCTGCAAGCAAGCCCGGCGCGTCTGATCCGGCCCCCCAGGCCTTGCCCACATCGGGAAAGGGGTCACCGGCCATGAGCCAGGGCAGGATGGGGCGGACGGGACGGGAGCGCATGGTGCGAACGACTGTATCCGAGTACAGGGCGGCGCGACGGCCTTGCCAAAGGGGCAATGGGGCAAAGGGGCAAAGGGGCAAAGGCGCAGGCCATCTTTTTGTCTGCCCCAGGGTCGGGACGCCAGGACCTGCAGGTAGAATCAAGGCTTCGTCGGGGCGTAGCGCAGCCTGGTAGCGCATCTGGTTTGGGACCAGAGGGTCGAAGGTTCGAATCCTTTCGCCCCGACCATTACGTAGGGGTTAACGGGTTAGGGCGTGTTAACCCTTTCTCGTTTGCGCGACTTTTGCGCGATTATTTGCTCTGTCTCATCCATTGACCACCCGCAGCACACCGTGCGATCGCGCGGGCACCCGCAGCTGACTCAAACCCACGCGTCACGTAAGTTCTGGAAAGCGGAGTTGTTCTGCGTCTCTACGCAGCGGTGGGCCAGCAGGTATATTGGGGCATGACACCCCAACACCCCCACACCCGCAGCGACCTTGCGCACATCGCCGTGCAAGCCATGACAGACCGTGGCCTGCAGCCCGAATTCGGTGAAGCTGCGCTGCAGCAACTGCAGGGCATTCGCGGCCCGGGGCGCGAGTCGGGTCCCGCCATTCGGGATCTGTGCGCCCTGCTGTGGTGTTCGATCGACAACGACGACTCGCGTGATCTCGACCAGCTGACCGTCAGCGAGTTGCTGCCGCAGGGTGCGGTGCGCATCCTGGTCGCGATCGCCGATGTCGACGCGGTGGTCCGCAAGGACACACCGATCGACCAGCATGCCCGTCTGAACACCACCTCGGTCTACACCGGCGCACGCATATTTCCGATGTTGCCGGAGCGTCTGTCGACCGACCTGACCTCGCTCAACGCCGAGCAGGACCGCCTGGCGCTGGTCACCGAGATGGTGTTCAACGCCGACGCGAGCCTGGCAGGATCGACGGTCTACCGCGCGCTGGTGCGCAACAAGGCCAAGCTGGCCTACGACGCAGTTGCCGCGTGGATCGAGCAGGAAGCGGCGCTGCCAGCCGCAGCAACGGCCGTGGCAGGCATGGACACGCAGTTGCGCACGCAGGACGCTCTGGCGCAGCAACTGCGCGCGCGACGCCGAGCGCAAGGCGCGCTGGACTTCGAGACGCTACAGCCGCGCGCGGTGTTCGACAAGGACCAGGTGGTGGAAATACGGCAACAGGTGCAAAACCGGGCACGCCAACTGATCGAAGAACTCATGATCGCCACCAATGGCTGCACAGCACGTTTTCTGGCAAGCCGCGGCGGCGCGTCGCTACGCCGCGTGGTGCGTTCACCGGAACGCTGGATGCGTATCGTGCAGGTGGCCCAGGAGAAAGGGGTGACCCTGCCGCCGGACCCGGACGCCAAGGCGCTGGAAGACTTTCTGGCAGCGCAAAGAAAGGCCGATCCGCTGCGTTTCCCCGACCTGTCGCTGGTGATCGTCAAGCTCATGGGCCGCGGCGAGTACGTGGTCGAATCTCGCGGCAGCACGCCGATCGGACACTTCGGGCTGGCAGTGCGCGACTACACCCACTCGACGGCACCGAACCGGCGTTTCCCGGACCTGATCACCGGGCGCATGCTCAAGGCGGTGCTCGACGACAGCCCTGCGCCGTACTCGGATGCGGAGCTCGGAAAGCTGGCGCTGCACTGCACCGCCCAGGAAGACGCGGCCCAGAAGGTCGAGCGCCAGGTGCGCAAGTCGGAGGCAGCGCTGGTGCTCGAGACACACATCGGGCAGTCATTCGACGCTGTGGTGACCGGCAATTCAGGGGGCAACAGTTGGGTCCGCATCTTCTCGCCACCGACCGAAGGCAAATTGGTCAGCGGCGGTCAATGGCTCAAGATCGGTCAGCAGTTGCGTGTGCGGCTTGTCACCGCCAACGTAGAGCGCGGCTTCATCGATTTCGTGCCGGTGGCCTGAGCGGCGCCGATAGCAACTCGTTGCGCCCGCAACCATGAAGTTCCCGAGCGTGAACCAGTCCTGCGCCGATATTGCGGCAGGATCGCTCTGTTCGGCAGTCGATGGCGGCATCAGAAGGCCAGTGTCGCGCTTGCTCCTGCCAGCCAGGTACGCGCCGGCGCCGGTTCAAAGTAGCGGCCGTTGGCCTGATTGACAATCACCGAGCCCGCATAACGGCGCGCAAACAGGTTGTCGACGCGTATGAAGCTGCCCAGCTCCCAGCGCCCTGCCTGCATGCTGTACCCCAGATGCGCCGCCACCACCGTGTAGCCGGGCGCGGCGTCGCTGTTGGCATCGTTGACATGGACGCGGCCCACCTGTCGCAGTTCTGCGCCTGCGCGCCAGCCCGCGGGCGGCATCCAGTTGAACGCCGCGAACAGGGAGTTGCGCGCCACGCCGGGAATGCGGTTGCCCGAGGGGATGACCAGACCAGGCACTGCGCACGGCGTGGTGGCACAGGTGGTGAAGGCATCGCGGTAGGTCGCGTTTAGCAGGGTGTACGCCACTTGCGCGCGCAGGTTTTGCGCGAGGTACTGCGACCAACCCAACTCGAAGCCGGTGCGCAAGGTGGCGCCAGCGTTTTGGAAAGTGGAGCGGCCACCTAGATTGGTCTGAGTCACGATCTCGTTGCTGGTGCGGGTCTGGAACAGCACCGCCGTCCACTCGCCCCATGCGGCCGAACGCGACTTGAGGCCCGCCTCCCGACTGGTGCTGCGCGCTGCCTGCAGACCCAGGTTGAGGCCGGTGGCGCCGCCCGGTCGATAAGCCAGTTCGTTCAAGGTGGGCGTTTCGAAACCGCGCCCCGCAGCAACGTAGACATGCAGGTCACGGTCCAGTGCGAACATCGCGCCCAGCACCGGCAAGGTTGCGCGGTAGGCGGCGCTGCCGCTGTCGTCCGGATTGGAGCCCACCACAAAGGCGTCAGCCGAGCGGAAACGTATGCTGCTGTGACGTAGACCGGCATTGAGCGACCAGCGCGGGGTGACCTGCCAGCTGGCCTGCAGGTACTGATCGGCACTCGTCACGTCATTGTGTTCATCCCGCCGCAGCGCGCCTTGAACGCCGAGCGTTGCACCCACAAAGTTCCGGTAACCCTGCCGGTGCTCGCCCAGATCGTCCCAGGCCAGACCACTGACCAGCGTGAAGGGTGCGTCGAGCAGCACGGACTTGAACGTCCAATGCAAGTCCACGCCCCGGTAGTCGCGGCCCAGCGCTATCACACCGCCCGGGTGCAGGGGGTTGCCCTGCGTGGCCACGGGAATGGACTGGAACTGTTCGGTGCGGCGGTGACCGTAGTAGGTCGTCAGCGCCAGGGAGTTGGCCGGGTCGATGCGGAGTTCGTACACCAGGCCGCCCTGGGTCTGATCGACTGTCTTGCGCGTATCGAAGTCCAACGCGGATGCGTGCACCCCCCGCGGATTGGCCTGGAACTGTGCCCGCGACAGGCCCAGCGGGTCCTGCGCGCGCGGCAGCGACAGGTTATTGGCGATCACGGTCAGCTTGCTGTCCTCACTCGGCCGCAGCACGAGCTTGAGGTTGGCGAGCGTACGTTCGGTGGCGCTGTGATCGCGGTAACCTGAAGTGCGGAAACGGCTTGCGCTGGCAACATAGGTCGCGCCGCCTTGGGTGCCGGCGGCCACGGTGCCCAGGCGCAGGGAGCCATCGCTTCCACCCGACACATCGAACTTCAGCGAAGGAGTGCCGTCGCCGTCTTTCGTGAAGACCTGGATCACGCCGCCCGACGAGTTGCCGTAAAGCGCCGAATACGGCCCGCGCAGCACTTCGATGCGGCCCACGGAACCCAGTTCGACATGCGATATCTGGCCCTGGCCGTCGGGCAGCGTGGCCGGAATGCCATCCACATAAAGGCGCACGCCTCGGATGCCGAAGGTGGAGCGGGCACCGAAACCGCGCACCGAGATCTGCACGTCCTGGGCGTAGTTCTGCCGGTCCCGGGCCAGCAGACCTGGCACTCCACCCAGGCTCTCCGAAATATTGACCTGCGCACGCGCCCTGCCCAGTTCCTCGCTGTCGATGCGGTCGATGGCCGCCGGTACGTCAAAGGCGAGCGCGTCGGTGCGTGTGGCCGTGACGACTACCGCCGGCAGTTCCCGGGGTCGGACGGGGACCGAGGAAGACGCATCCGATTGCGCCCAAGCAGCCATAGGCAGCCATGCGAGCGCAATGCAAGCCATGCAGCGGCGCGTTCGCAGCGCGAGCACATGGGTAAGCAGCGCCAGCGCGAGATCAATGCAATTGGCGCGCACGGTCATCGGTTCTTCAACGAAGTGACTGAAGTGCACCTTGACGCAGCCCGCGCACCCCGGCGGTCGGTGAACAAGGCGATCACGGCGTACTTGTCTTGCATTTGGCGCTTGGCTCCTCTGGGTTGATGGGGACACAAGCAGGGTGCTTGCGGCCGCTGGCGTCCACGTGGACCACGCCAGGCACCGCCACCCTCGGTTCAGGTCCCAGGTGCAAGGTTCGGATCAGTAGCAACCAGTGGAGCAGCTCGCCGGTCACCATTATCTGTTTACTTACGCGTGCGTGTGAACGGGCGCTGCTGAATCGGTACACACATTGTGTCAGCACTGCCACCCTCCGCCGGGCGACCTCCCCCTACCATGCGCCGGTCCGCGGCCCTTGTGTGCTAGTTGCGGGTGTATCGCCGAGAGACCCAGGTCGGAATAGCGTTGCCGGAAATACCTTGGTTGGAAGCAATAGCCGTAAGGCATGGATCTACAATGATTGCGCAGGAAAGCTGGGCCCACAGGGCAAAAGAGTTGAATCTCCACGCCCTGAGCGCCTTGCTTTTGCCAGTGTTCTTTTGCGCTCGATTTCTGCCCGTAGCTCAGTCGGATAGAGCATCAGCCTTCTAAGCTGAGGGTCGGGGGTTCGATCCCCTCCGGGCAGACCATCAAATACCTGGTTTCTCGAACATGGCGCCCCGCGTCGGGCTGCTAAAGTCACCGCCATGAGCGCCAACCCCACCCTTGTAAACGCCTTCCGCGGCGGCATCGTCGAATCGTCCCACCGCGGGGCGCTGGCCATCGTGGATGCCGATGGCGGCGTGCACACGCAGCACGGCGACATCGATCGCCCGATCTTTCCGCGCAGCGCCGTCAAGGTGCTGCAGGCGCTGCCGTTGGTGGCCAGTGGCGCGGCCGAGCGCTGGCAGCTGACCGACGAAGAACTGGCGCTGGCCTGCGCCAGCCACGGCGGCGAGCCGCAGCACGCGCAGACCGCCGCCGCCATGCTGGCCAAGGCCGGTTTGGACGTAGCCGCGCTCGAGTGCGGCGCTCACTGGCCGTACTACGACGGCAGCATCAAGGCGCTGGCCGCCGCCGGCCAGCAGCCCAGCGCGCTGCACAACAACTGCTCGGGCAAACACGCGGGCTTCGTGTGCCTGGGCTGCCTGATGGCCGAAGACGGCGACCGCCGCGCCTTTCTGAAGGGCTATATCCAGCCCGATCACCCGGTGATGCGCGAAGTCACCTCCGCCTTGCAGGCCAGCACCGGCTACGACCTGACCCAGGCCCCCGTGGGCACCGACGGCTGCAGCATCCCCACCTACGCCGTGCCGCTGCGCCACCTGGCGCACGCGTTCGCCCGCGTGGCCACCGGCGTGGGCCTGAGTCCCGGTCATGCCCGCGCCGCGGCCCGGCTGCGCGCCGCGGTGGCCGTGGCACCGCACATGGTGGCCGGCACCGGCCGCTTCGACAGCTGCGTGATGGAGCGCCTGCGGGCGCGCGTGTTCTGCAAGGTGGGTGCCGAGGGCGTTTACTGCGCCGCGCTGCCCGAGCTGGGCCTGGGCGTGGCGATCAAGATGGACGACGGCAACAACGCCCGCGCCTGCGAGGTCGTGATGGCCGCTGTGCTGGAGCGCCTGCTGCCGCTGGACGACGCCGACGCGACCTTTCTGCACGGCCTGAGCGATCTGACGCAACTCAACTGGAACGGCATGACCGTGGGCCAGTTGCGCGCCGCGCCGGTGCTGCGCGGCGGAGCCGGTACGCCGTGACAGCTTGTCAACGCAGATGCCCCAGTGGCAGCGCCGTCTTGTAGCGCACTTGCTTGAGCGCAAAACTCGAACGAATTTTTTCGACACCCGGTATCGGCGACAACTGCTCCAGGATAAACCGCTCCAGAGCTTCCATATCGGTCACCGCGACCCGCAACAGGTAGTCGCTGTCGCCGGTCATCAGGTAACACTCCATGACTTCGTCGTTGCGCGCGATATGGGCTTCGAATTCCGCCAGCGTTGTCCTGCTCTGGGTCTTCAGGCTGATCGAGATGAACACCGTCAGGCCCAGGCCCAGGGCGGCGGCACTGGCCAGCGCCACATACCGTTTGATCACACCTGCGCGTTCCAGCGCCTTGACGCGCGCTAGGCAAGGCGAAGCGGACAAGCCGACGCGGCGTGCCAGTTCGGCATTGGTCAGTGCACTGTCGCGCTGCAGTTCGTCGAGGATGCGCAAATCGCTGCGGTCGAGTTTCATGGATGTTGGTCTCTTCTTTTGGCAGCATATTCTGCCGAAAAGCGGCGTCATCGGTGCATTTTTTGGCAGCACATGCGGGCCCATGACGCATAAATTACCGGGATCATGACACTTGCAGCCATACCCATAGCCGATACCGACGACGCACAAAGCGCCGAAACCGCCGAATGGCGCGACGCCTTTTTGTCTTTGATCGCCGCCGATGGTCCCGCGCGGGGCCGCCAGATACTGGACGAACTGGCTGAGCTAGCGCGCACGCATCACATGGGCTGGCATCCGAACCTGAACAGCCCGTATACCAACTCGATCGCTGTCGAGGATCAACCGGCATTCCCGGGCGATCTGGCGATGGAAGAACGCTTGGGGTCCTTGATGCGATGGAATGCCCTGGCGATGGTGGTGCGCGCCAACCAGGCCTATGGCGAACTCGGGGGACATATCGCAAGTTATGCCAGCGCCGCTGACCTGTTCGAAGTCGGTTTCAACCATTTCTTCCATGCGCGTGGCGACCAACATGGCGGCGACCTGGTGTTCTTTCAGCCGCACAGCGCGCCGGGCATCTACGCCCGCGCCTATCTGGAAGGCCGATTGTGTGAAGCGGATCTGATGCATTACCGGCAGGAGATAAGCGCCACGGCCCACGGCGCCCGGGGCTTGTCGAGTTACCCGCATCCCTGGCTGATGCCGGACTTCTGGCAGTTCCCGACCGGATCGATGGGCCTCGGGCCGATCAGCTCGATCTACCACGCGCGGTTCATGCGGTATCTCACGCATCGCCAACTCATCGACTGCGCGCAGAGGAAAGTCTGGGGCGTGTTTGGTGATGGCGAGATGGACGAGCCCGAGAGCATGAGCGCGCTCACCCTGGCCGCGCGCGAGAACCTGGACAACCTGGTGTGGGTCGTCAACTGCAACCTGCAGCGGCTCGATGGCCCGGTGCGGGGCAACGGCCGCATCATCGACGAACTGGAGCGGCTTTTCGCGGGTGCGGGCTGGAACGTCGTCAAGCTGTTGTGGGGCAGCGACTGGGATGGCCTCTTCGCACGCGACACCCACGGCGCGCTGGCCCGGGCTTTCGCCAACACCGTAGACGGCCAGATGCAGACCTTCGCAGCCAAAGACGGGCGCTACAACCGCGACAATTTCTTCGGACAGGACGAACCATTGGCCAGGCTGGCGATGGGTCTGACCGATGACCAGATCGACCGCCTGCGCCGTGGCGGCCACGACCTCGTGAAAATCCATGCCGCCTATTCGGCAGCCGCTGCGCACCAGGGGCAGCCCACGGTGATCCTGGCCCATACCAAAAAGGGATATGGGATGGGAACGGCCGGCCAGGGCAAGATGACGACCCATAGCCAGAAGAAGTTTGACGACAGCGATCTGGTCGAATTTCGCAACCGCTTCAACCTGCCGCTGTCCGACGAGCAGGCCAAAGGCCTGGCGTTTTATCGACCGGCCGACGACAGCGCCGAAATGCGGTACCTGCTCGAACACCGCCGGCGACTCGGCGGCTCCATGCCGCGCCGCGAAACTACCTGCGACGTTGTGCCGGTGCCGCCTCTGGAGAGCTTCGGCACGTTTGCACTCCAGGCCGATGGGAAAGAGATGAGCACCACCATGGCATTCGTGCGAATGCTCGGAAACCTGCTCAAGGACCAGGTGCTTGGCCCCCGCATCGTGCCGATCGTGGCCGACGAGGCGCGCACCTTCGGCATGGCCAACCTGTTCAAGCAGGTCGGCATTTACAGCAGTGTCGGCCAGCGGTATGCGCCTGAAGACATCGGCTCTGTGCTGAGTTACCGCGAGGCGCTGGACGGGCAGATTCTGGAGGAGGGCATCAGCGAGGCCGGCGCCATCGCGAGCTGGACGGCGGCTGCCACCAGCTACTCGGTCCATGGGCTGGCCATGCTCCCTTTTTACATTTACTACTCCATGTTCGGATTCCAGCGTGTGGGTGATGCGATCTGGGCGGCAGCGGACCAGCGCGCCCGCGGTTTCTTGCTGGGTGCCACATCCGGCCGCACCACGCTGGCCGGCGAAGGCCTGCAGCACCAGGACGGCAGCAGCCATTTGGTAGCCGCCACCATACCCAACTGCAAGGCCTACGACCCCGCATTCGCGGGCGAACTGGCCGTGATCCTGGACGCCGGCATGCGCGAAATGCTGGTCGAACAGCGCGATGTTTTCTACTACATCACGCTGATGAACGAGAACTACGCGCAGCCCAGCCTGCCGCAGGGAGCCACCGACGGTGTGCTGCGGGGCGCCTACCGGCTGTCAGCCTCGTCCACCAAAAGCGGTCGGCATGTCACACTGCTGGGGTCGGGCGCGATCCTCACCGAAGTCGTCCAGGCTGCCCGCTTGCTGGCCGACAAAGGTATCGCCGCAGACGTGATCAGCGTGACCAGCTGGAGCGAGCTGGCGCGTGACGGCATGGCGCAGCCAACGGCCTACCTGACCACGCTGCTTGGCGACAGCACCGGTCCGGTCATTGCCGCTTCAGACTATGTGCGTGCCGTTGCCGAGAGCGTGCGTGCCTTCGTCCCTCGGGCAAGAGCCTTCCATGCATTGGGCACGGATGGTTTCGGGCGCAGCGACACCCGGGCGATGTTGCGCAGCTACTTTCAAGTCGACGCAGCGAGCATCCTGCGCATGGCTGAACGTGCGCTTGACGGAGGTGACGTCCTGGCGACCGGTCCTTGGGACGCATCTGCGCACAACGCGCCACTTGATGCTACCTTCGGGCGATGAACCGCTTCGATCGCGTTACCGCGCTTTTTCTATTGCTGCAAACCCGATCGGTCGTCACGGCGCGATTTCTGGCCGAGCACTTCAATGTGAGCGAACGCACGATCTACCGCGACATCAGAACTCTCGAGAATGCCGGTGTACCCATCGGCGCTGAAGCGGGTGTCGGATACTTTCTGGAAAAAGGGTACCGGTTGCCACCGGTCAGCTTCACACTCAACGAGGCCGCGTCTTTGTTGCCGGGCGGGAAGCTCCTGGTATCGAGCCTCGATCCCCACTCGTTGCAGGATTTCAACCAGGCCCTGAACAAGGTGAGGGCGGTTGTGGATCGTTCCAGCAAAGACCATCTGAGCTCGCTGGATGCCGACACCGAAGTGCTGCCGACCGGCAGCTATTTTCTGATCGATAGCATGAACCCGCTGGATCAAGACTACAAGGCGGCGCCAGTGAATGATCGGGGTGGGGCGGAAGAACTCGGGCCGCTGACGGCGCGGGGAATTTCAAGCAGTGGCGACCGCTGGTTGCGTGAATGCCGCAGTGCGCTGGTACGCCGGCAAGTGGTTGAAATTGGCTACTCTGCACTGGGCAGCGGCCCCCCCCGGCACCCGGCAAATCGAGCCCATCGGGCTGTTTTATTACGGCTGGCACTGGCATTTGATTGCCTGGTGCCGATTGCGCAAGGCCGATCGGGATTTTTGGCTGGATCGTGTTTCGTCATTCTCGCCTCAGCCCGAGCAGTTTGCCCGCCATAGCCGGCTGACGCTCAAAGAGTATCTGAAGGAGCGACCGGGGCAGGATCAATTGCAGGAAGTCGAACTGCTGTTCGGTCCGCAGGCTGCACGTTTATGGGCGAGCAACGCTTTCTGTTTGGTTTTGTCGATGAAGAGCGACAAGCCGATGGAGTTCGGATGCGATTTCTGACCCACGTCCCCGAATACATGGCCCGCTGGCTCCTGCAATACATCGATGATGTTGAAGTGATCCGCGGCGAGCCCATCATAGCGGCGTTGCAGCAGTTTTCGGTGCAGCTGGCAGCCCACTGGAACTGCAAAACCAAACGCTCCTGACATCGGGTTGTCAGTGCCCTTGGCCAGAATCGGTTCAACGGTTCAATACCGTTTACAAGTGTCCGGAATTGTTGCGGCCCATGAACCCACTGGAGAGAATCATGAGACGAGTACCGGTCAATCCCTGGTCCTGGTCGCTGAATGTCGGCTACCACCAGGCCGAGATAGTCGAGGGAGTCAGGCGGCAACTGATATGTGCGGGGCAAGCGGCTGTCGACGCCGAAGGCCGGCCGCAGCATCCAGGTGACATGCGCAGCCAGATCGTGCTGGCCCTCGACAATCTCGAAGCGGTCCTGGGCGCCGCAAAAATGGGCCTTGCAAACATCATCCGGCTCAAGCTCTACACCACGGATAAGGACGAAGCCATGAAGCACTTCGACGTGTTCGGCGCACGACTGGGCCCGGTAGGCGCCGCTCCTCCGATGACCCTGCTCGGTGTCACCCGGCTTGCGCCGCCCCCCCTCATGTTCGAGATCGAGGCGACCGCCGCCGACTGACCCGCCACGGCGGGGGGCCACCCATTGCCGGGCGCTGGCCCTGCATGGCGCAGCGCGGCTCGCTTGGTTATTCCGCCAAGGCGCCAGCGGCTTGCGCATTGCATGCCAGGGGCTGGGCCTCGCGCACCAGCGTGGCGCCCATCTCCTTGCGCCGTGCGGGCGGCATGCGCGAGTGGATGGCGCCCACACTGATTCCGGCATGGGTGTGGCTGGACAGCGGGAAGGCGCAGCCCAAGCCGCTGGTTTCCTCGGTGCGAAAGTCAGTCATCTCGGCAAAATAGTTTTGTCGTGCTGTGTGTACCATCATCCGGTCTTGCGATATCCCGATGCGCCCGTAAGCTGCGGCATGGCGTTCGCAGATGGCCAGCGTCTGGTTCTCCGGCAGGCCGAGTGGCATGGCCTCCATGCCGAGCCGGTACAGCTTGCCCGTTGCTCCTCGCTCTACAAAGCCGGCGTCCAGCAGGCAGGCCATCAGGCGGTGCGTCGTCGAGCGGTCGAGCCCACTTTCGCTGATCAGGTCGCGCAGGCGCACGCCCTGGGGGTGGTGATAGCCCACCCGCTTGAGCAAGTCAAGCGCCTTGCTGGCGCCCTGGGTGCCGGATGCCTTGGGCGCAGGCGCATGCACCACGATGGGACACTTCCAAAAAACGGGTCGGCAAGATAAATACGATTCTAGGTTCCGTGGTGTCACCGACAGAACGGGTGTCGGCCAGCGACCGACATGCCTCACATACCGTAGGCCCCCACCATGCAACTCAGGCTGGCGACGACCGTCAGGCGCAGTCGCAAGGGCAGCCAGCCCTGCATCTGGCAGCGCAGGTACAGGCGCCGGTCGACCAGGTAACACATCGCCAGCAGCACACCAAGCACCACCAGCCCGGCCCGGGGCGGCATGATCACGGCGACCGATGCCAGCACACTGGGTACTACCCCCCAGACATACGGCGAGAGCCGACGTTCGGTGGTCTCGCGCATCGCCAACCCCCAGTGGATGCCGCCCAGGAAGCTGGCGATGGTGGCTGCGTAGCCCGCCAACGCGAGCATCGTGAAGGGCATCAGCGCCGGGTCGACCAGGTGCACCAGCGCCGCACCGACAACAAACGGGATCAGCCCGGCATACCCCAGGCGCAGGACCCAGGGTGGTGGGGTGGCGTGGGGGGCAGAGGGGCTCAAGCGGGTATCTCATTGCGACAGGGTGCGCCAGCTTACCCTACCATCACGTCCATGAAGAAGACCCTGACGCGCCCCTACACGCCGTGCCCCTGCGAGAGTGGCGCGACCTATGTACAGTGCTGCGGCCCCTGGCACCAGGGGCTGGCGCAGGGCGTGTTCGCGCCAAGCGCCGAAGCGCTGATGCGGTCCCGCTACTGCGCCTATGTGCTCGGGCTGGTTGACTACCTGTTGGCCACCTGGCACCCCTCGACAGGCCCCGGCGAACTGGACCTGTCGCCAATCAAATGGCTGGGGCTGGAGGTCCGCCATGTGCAGGAGTCAGGCGATGCAGGTGTGGTCGAATTCGTGGCCCGTTGCCGCGACAGTGGCCGGGCCCAGCGCCTGCACGAGATCAGCCGCTTTGTGCGCGAAGCGGGCCGCTGGTATTACATTGATGGTCAGCAACTCGGGCCCGATTCCGCATGACCCCCCCTTACACCCCTTCCCAACCCGACCGCGCAGAGGTCGATGCCCTGGCCGGCACCACTGTGCTCGATTTCGGTACCAACTGGTGCGGCCATTGCCAGGCCTCGCAGCCCGTCGTGGCTCAGGCCCTTGCTGCACACAGCAGGCTGCGACATCTGCGCATCGAGGACGGCAGCGGTCGGCCGCTGGGCCGCAGCTTTGGCGTCAAGCGCTGGCCGACCCTGGTGTTTCTGCGCGATGGACAGGAGGTCGCCCGCCTAGTGCGGCCGCTCGACGTGTCTGCGCTGGCGCAGGCCCTGGCACAGGCCTCATGACCCAGAAGCTCACCCTGCGCACTTCCCTGCTGATGGCCGTTGCCCCCCTGATGTGGGCTGGCAATGCAGTGGTCGGCCGGCTGGTGCGCGACCAGATCTCGCCGGTGACCTTCAACTTCCTGCGCTGGGTACTGACCGCTGCGATCCTGGTTTTTCTGGCGGGCTGGGTGTTGCGCGCGGGTAGCGGCCTGTGGGCGCACTGGCGCCGTTTTGCGTTGCTCGGCTTGCTCGGAATGGGCTGCTACAACAGCTTGCAATACCTGGCGCTGCAGACCTCGAACCCGCTGAATGTCACGCTGGTCGCGGCCAGTTCGCCTTTGTGGATGCTGGCCGTCGGCGCGCTGCTCTTCGGTGCCCGCGTATCGCGGATGCAGCTGGTCGGCGCCGCCTTTTCGATGGCCGGTGTCGGGGTGGTGCTGGGGCGGGGAGACTGGGCGCAACTGTTGTCCCTGCGCCTGGTGCCAGGCGACATGTATGTGCTGCTGGCCACGGCCTTGTGGGCGGTTTATACCTGGCTGCTCAGCCGCCCGGACGAGCCGCAGACCATCCGCCAGGACTGGGCCGGCTTCGTACTGGCCCAGGTCGTGTTCGGATTGGCATGGTCCGGTCTGTTCGCCGGCGCTGAATGGGCGCTGACCGATGCACGGCTGCACTGGGGCTGGCCGCTGGTGGCCGCGCTGGTGTTCGTGGCGGTGGGGCCGTCCATACTGGCCTACCGTTGCTGGAACATCGGCATCCAGCGTGCCGGGCCGGCGGTTGCGGGATTTTTCTCCAATCTCACCCCCTTGTTCGCAGCGCTGATCTGGGCGCTGCTTACCGGTGAGACACCAAAGCTTTACCACGCCCTGGCGTTTTTGCTGATCGCAGGCGGCATCGTCGTGTCGTCGCGCCAGCAGCGCCAGCAGCGCCAGTAGCGCCAGTAGCGCGGTGTTGCGCTTCTTTGCAGAATGCATCAGACTTTTGATTGGCGAAACCCCTTTCGCAAGTGAGCTCAGCCAGCTCAGAGCTCGGCCGTTTTTGCGGTCGTGATTGCGATGAGTCAGGGAGCAGCAAAAGGGCGCACCTCGTTGATACTTGCGCCATGGATTTCGTAAATCTCCCCCTTCTCGCCGCTGCCGCACTGGTTTTCGCCAGCGTGCTGGCAGGCCTGTTTTCAGCACGCATCGGCTTTTCGTTCTTGCTGGTTTTCTTGTGCGCCGGCATTTTGGCTGGGGAAGACGGACTTGGCGGTTATCGGTTCGACGATTACAAACTCAGCTTTTGGGTCGGCAATCTTGCGTTGGCGATCATCTTGCTGGACGGTGGCTTGCGCACTACGTTGGCGACATTTCGCACCGGGCTGCGGCCCGCTGCGATGCTGGCCACTCTCGGTGTGGTGGTGTGCGCGTGCGTCACGGCGGTGGCGGGCGTGCTCTTCGTGGGCCTGGATTGGGGTACCGCGCTGTTGCTGGGCGCCATTGTTGGCTCCACCGATGCGGCGGCGGTGTTTTCACTGCTTACGCGCTCCGGTGTGGTCCTGAACGAACGTGTGGCCGCGACGCTCGAGATTGAGTCGGGCGTGAACGACCCGATGGCGGTCTACATGACGCTGGCCCTGATCACCCTGCTGGAGTCGGCCACCTGGTCTGGCGCCGACCTGCTCACCACGGCGCGCACCTTTGTGCAGCAGTTTGGCTGGGGTGCAGTGGTGGGTGGGTCCAGTGGTTTTGCCATGGCCACCTTGCTGCGTCAGGTGGCATCGCGTGATGCCGGCGGCGGCATTTTGGCGCTTCTGATTGGGGCCGGTGGCTTGTGTGTGTTCGCTGGCACCGGCTTGCTGAATGGTTCCGGCTTCCTGGCGATTTATCTGTATGGTCTGATCGTCGCCAACCGGGCGTCCAATGCGGTGCTGCCCACGCTGGCGGCAATGGATGGGTACGCCTGGTTGGCGCAGGCAGGCATGTTTTTGCTGCTGGGTCTGTTGGTCACGCCCTCCACGATGGCGGTTTCGCTGGGCTCGGGACTGGCCGTGGCTTTGACTTTGATCTTCGTGGCGCGGCCGGTGGCGGTATGGTTATGTCTGATGCCGTTTCGTTTTACGTGGCAAGAGACCTGGTTCATTTCCTGGGTGGGTCTGCGCGGTGCAGTGCCCATCGTGTTGGCGCTGTTTCCGCTGATGGCGGGCACGCCGCAGGCGGGTTTGTTGTTCAACATTGCCTTTGTTGTGGTGCTGGTGTCATTGCTGACCCAGGGAACCACGATTGCGCTGGTCGGGCGCCGGCTGGGCGTGACCTTGCCTGATCCGGCTGACGAATTGCGCATGCGCGCTGTGTTTCAGGACTTTTCGTTGGACCCGGGCACTCCTGTGGGCGACATTTGCAGCTTTTACAGTCTGCCCGTGCCCGCACAGCAGTCTATGCCCGTGGGCGAGTGGATCGCGGCTGAACTCGATCGTCCGCCTGTGGTGGGCGACAGTGTTCGCCACGGGAACGCCACCTTCGTGGTGCGCGGGCTTCAAGGCAGCAAGATAAGCCGCGTCGGCCTGGGAATCCGGCCCTAGGTGTCTGTCGGGCTCAGCCGCTGACGCGGCGCTCGCGCTCTGCCTGCAGCGCGGCAGAGTGGTCCATGCAGGGCGGTGATCACGGCACCAGGGCCAGGAAAGCGGCGACAGGGAGCAGGTTGTGCCCGGTCAGCAGGGTACGATTCTGCAGCCAGTGGATTGCAGATTCAGGAGGTCAAGGTCATCCACGGCATGTCAATGCGAAGCATCGGCTTGCAGGTTGAAGTCGATGAACGGCAGGCAGTCCCGAACTGTCACAGGGCGCGCAATACGCGGCCCGGGCGGGCATCGGTTTGTTGGCCTTGTCGCACCACCGGGTGGCCATTGACCAGCACATGGTGTACGCCGGTGGCCTTCTGGCAGGGCTGCAGGTAGGTGCCGCGGTCTTGCACCTCCTGTGGGTCGAACACCACTACATCCGCTGCTGCGCCCGGTGTCAGCGTGCCGCGGTCGAACATGCGCAGCCGGGCTGCGACGCCGCCGGTCATCTTGAAGACGGCCGTCTGCAAGTCGAGGTCGCCGAGCTCGCGTACCAACCGCCCGAGCATGCGCGCGCTGGCGCCGAAGTTGCGCGGATGGGGCTGGCGCGTGCCTTGGTCGAAACCAATCGCCGAGCCGTCCGAGCCCATCAGCGCATGGCGGCAGCGCAAAAAGGTGCGCACATCGTTCTCGGTGCGGTAGAACAGGACCACCATCACCCGGTTGCCCCCTTCGCGGCACAGCTCCAGCGTGTAGCGTGCCGGTGTCTTGCCAGCCGCAGCTGCGGCGGCATCGATAGACTGCCCCTCCCGGGCGCCCAGGATGCCGTCGGTGCGGGCCAGCGCCACCCGGTCCCACAACCACGGGATACAGTTGGCCGACCAGCCCGTTGCGAGTTCGGCCTCGGCGCGGTCCATGGTGGCAGCGTCGGACAGGCGCTCCCGCATCGCCGCCACGCCACCCTCCTGTACCCAGGCTGGCAGGTATTGGGTGAGCGCGGAGCTCGATGCGTCATAGGGATAGACGTCGAATCCGGCATCGACACCGTGGCGCACCGCGTCTTCGAAACGGTCGACCCAGGCCGATGCGGTGCCCCATTCGGAGGGCGTGTTGATCGCCGCATGCGAATACTGCACCTTGACCCCGGTGGTACGACCCAGGTGCATGGCCTCATCCAGCGGCCCGTAGCGGTGGTCGGCGCCGTGCAGGTCCTTGTCGCGCGCGTGCGATGCGTACAGCCGCCCCCGCGCAGCGAGCGTTTCGCACAGGGAAACCAGTTCGCTGGTCGGCGCATACCGCGAGGGCACATAGGTCAGGCCAGTCGTCAGCCCGAAGGCGCCCTGATCCAGCATCTGCCAGAGCAGCGACTGCATTCTGGACATCTGCTGCGGTGAGGCCGGGCTGCTTTCGACGCCCATGGCGGCGATGCGCAAGGCGCCATGGCCGACCAGCGGAGCGATATTGATCGCAATGCCGCGCGACTCTGCAGCCTGCCGGTAGCCCTCCAGATCGACCCAGGTCAGCGCCATCGCGTCGTCGCCGATGCCGGCCAGCAGGTCCAGATGCAATTGCAGATACTCCGGGTTGATCGGAAACGGCGAAAAGCCGCAGTTGCCCGTGACCTCGGTGGTGACCCCCTGGCTGACCTTGCTCTGGGCCCGGCCGTCCTGCAGCAGGCTCATGTCGGAGTGGGTGTGGATGTCGATGAAACCCGGCGACACCACCATCCCGGTGGCGTCGATCACCTCGCGCGCAGCGACCGCGATGCCGTTGCCGATAAAGGCGATGCGCTCACCCATGATGCCGACGTCCGCCTGGCGTGGTGCGGCGCCGGTGCCATCGACCACCAGGCCGCCTTGGATGAGAAGGTCTGTCTTCATGGGGCTTTTTTCTCCTTGGATGGGGCCTGTTCTGCCAGGATCTGCGTGATCAGCGCATCCTTCTCTTCCCACAACTGTTGCACCCAGGTATGAAAGACGGCGCGCACGCTGGAGTCGGTACTGTAGCGGGTGAGGTCCAGGTGCTTCGGCACCGGCAACAGCCGCGCGCGCACCGTCACCCGGCGCATGCGACCCTGCAAGAAGTGCCAGAAAGTCGGCCGCCCATCCGGGTAGACGATGGTCACGTCCAGAATGGCCTGGAACTTGTCGCCCAGCGCGTCCAGTGCCAGTGCCAGACCGCCGGCCTTGGGCTTGAGCAGGTGCGCATAGGTTGACTGCTGGCGGGCATGTTTGGCCGGCGTGAAGCGCGTTCCTTCGAGGAAGTTCATCACGCTGGTCGGCACCAGGGCGAATTTTTCGCAGGCCTTGCGGGTGGTTTCCTGGTCCTTGCCGCGCATCTCCGGGTGCTTGCGCAGGTATTCGGCCCCGTGCCGGCGCATGAACGGAAAGTCGAGCGCCCACCAGGCCAGACCCATCACCGGCACCCAGATCAGTTGCTGCTTGAGGAAGAACTTCAGCAGCGGGATGCGCCGATTCAGCAGGTGCTGCAGCACCAGAATGTCGACCCAGGACTGGTGGTTGCAGTTGACCATATACCAGCTGCGGTAGTCCAGGCCCTCCAGGCCAGTCACATCCCAGCGAGTGCGCTGGGTGAGTGCCATCCACGCGCTGTTGCAGGTGACCCAGGCTTCGGCGATTGCCAGCAGTACCGGCGCCAGGGCGCCGCGGAATGCCGGCACGGGTATGAGCAGCTTGAGCAGCGAAAAGAACAGCAGGATCGGTACCCAGAACAGCGCGTTGACCACCATGAGCAGGCCGGCGATCGCGCCGATGGCCAGGGAAGGAAGGAAATTCAGCATGGCCGGCAGCTTAGCAGCCTGCACAGGCGGGTGCAGCGTATGGCGCCGGTTTTGTTGCTGCGCCTGAGCAGAGGCGTCCCCCCACCGGCGGCCACCGGTGATGGTCAACCTCCGCCCAGGGCCAGCGCGAACCGGTAGGTGATGAAGGCGGCGAGATAGGCCAGGGCAAACAGATAGCTGGGTGCGCGCAGCCATGATGCCGGGGATGGCGCAGGCAAAACTCGACAACAACGGGATGAAGGATCGCCCGGACAGTCCGACGCTGCCCATCAAGCGGTCGAGCATGAAGGCGGCACGCGGCAGGTAGCCCGACTCCTCCAGCACCGGGATGAAGAAGAACAGGATCACGATTTGCGGCAGAAAAACCAGCACCCCGCCGGCGCCGGTGATCACGTCATCCACCAGCAGGCTGCGCAGTGCGTTGTCCGGCAAGGCCTGCGCCACCGCATCACCCAGGAGGGCGGTGCCTTGCTTGATCAGGTCCATCGGCAACACGGCCCAGGCAAACACCGCCTGGAACACCAGAAAAAGGATGATTGTGAGCAGCAGCGGCCCGGCCACGGGGTGCAGCACCATCGCATCAATGCGGTCGCTGGCGGTGTGGGGCATGGACTTGTCCAGGCCCAGGCGCAGGAGGATGGCTTGCACCGTGGCGTGGTCACCGTCGTCATTCAGTGGCTGCGCGGATGCCCCGGCGCCGCGCCATGTCGCCGGGTCTTCCAGAAAGGCGCGCAAAGCCTCGTCGCCACCACTTTGCACGGCCACCGTGGACACCACGGGCAAGCCCAGTTTCCGCGACAGCGCGTCGGCATCGACCCGCAGGCCGTGGCTGCGCGCCAGGTCGACCATGTTGAGTGCCAACACACAGGGCAGGCCCAGGCGCTGCACCGCCAATACCAGGCGCAGGTTGCGGCGCAGGTTGGCAGCGTCCACCACGCACACCACCAGGTCGGGGCGTTTTTCGCCGCGCGCGCGGCCGAGCAACACGTCGCAGGTCACGCGTTCGTCCGGCGAGCGCGGGCTCAGGCTATAGGCGCCGGGAAGGTCGAGTACGCGCAGCTGCCTGCCCCGGCTGGTGCGCATGCGACCTTTCTTGCGCTCGACCGTCACGCCGGCGTAGTTGGCGACTTTCTGGTAGCTGCCGGTCAGCAGGTTGAACAGGGCCGACTTGCCGCAATTGGGGTTGCCCACCAGCGCCACCAGGGGGCCGCCCCGGTGGACGTGGATCACCGCCTCGGTCATGCCGGGCGCACCGTCACGCTGGCTGCTTCAGCCCGGCGCAGGGCAAAGGTGGACGAGCCCACGCGCACCACCATCGGGTCGCCGCCCCAGGGCGTTGCGGGCCTGTACCGTCACGGTTTCGCCCGGCAGGAAACCCATGTCGTCCTGCCATTGGCGCCATTCCGGCGCATAGGTTGGCGGGTCGACAGCGATGATCTGGCAGGGTTGGCCCCGCAAAGCCCGGTCAAGTCCGAGAAGCTGGGTGGATTCCGTTGCAGGCATGGAGGTCAATGAATGAGAATGATTCTCATTATTACGCACCTGATCGCCGGTGTTGTCCGTTCGACCTGGTTTCGCAGGCGCCCCAGCCGCTTCGGCCGCAGCCGTTTGCCTATTGGGTCAAAGGCAACGCCAGACCCATGACGGCAAACATGCCGCCGCAGACCCGGTTGAATTTGCGGCCAGTGCGCCCCAGCCAGGGCCGGATGCGGTGCGCCAGCAGGGCCAGCAGGTACTCGACCAGGATCTCGACCGCCACGAACACCGTGGCCATCACGATGAATTGCGTCAGCAGGTCGCGTGCAGGGTCGATGAACTGCGGCAGGAAGGCGCCGTAGAACAACAGCGCCTTGGGGTTGGACACAGCCGTGAACAGGCCCTGGCGGAACATCTGACGGCCGCGTGTCGGGGCCCTTGTTCCGGCGCCGGCGCTCAGTTGCACGGGGGGCGCGCGCCAGAGCTGGATGCCCAGCCAAACCAGGTAGCCACCGCCCACCAGCTTGAGCACCAGCAGCGCATGGACCGAGGTCTTGAGCAGGGCGCCGATGCCCATCATCGACAGCGCGATCAGCGCCACGAAGCCGGTTGCGCCACCAGCCACCGTGAACAGGGTCTTGCGGTGACCGTGCAGCGCGCCGTGGGTCAATACCAGCAGGCTGTTGGGGCCGGGAGTGACCGACAGGCCGATGGCCGCCACCAAATACAGCAACCAGGTGTTGAGTGCCATGCTCAGGCTGGACTGGATCGCAGCCCGTAGAGTTGCCCGCCGATGATCAGGTATTCGACCCGTGCAAAGGCGTCCTTTTCGTCCGTGAATCCGTAAGCCACCGCCGACACAATGTCGCCGACGCGTGGTTCCGGCACCTTCCAGGCGTTGATGCGGGTCATGGGCGACAACTCGATCGTCCAGTCACCGACCTTGCGCGGCAGGCTGGCTGCGGCGAGGATCTTGGCCCCGTCGACCGAACTGGTCTGGGCCGGTACCTTGCGGCTGGAAAGATCGGCCGGCAACACGCCGTTGGCCGCCACCGTGATGACGATCTCGGCATGCGGGTTTTGCCACTTCACGGCCTTGATACGGCCGCTGAGGTACAGCGGGCGGGTCTCGTCGAAGCTGGACCAGCCGTGGTGGGCCAGGCTGCGCTGGCTGGCAAGGGTGGCGCCGATGGCGGTGGCACCCAACAGGATATGTCGGCGTTGCATGGTGGTTTCTCTTTCCTTCAGGCAGGTTGGCAGGGGGCAGTTACAGGTATCCGATCCAGCGTCCGCAGGCGATCACGGCCACCCAGAGCAGCAATGACAAGGCCGCCTGCGCACGCGTGGCGGTACTCGCAGGGTCGAGCGGGCCGCGCGCATGCAGTGCCGCAGCGTTGGTGCCGGCCGCGCACAGCAAGGCCATTTTCGCCACGAAGGCTGTGTTGGATATCAAATCCCCTACCGCAGTCAGGAACATCGCGATTCCACTGGCGGCGGCAATCATGAACCCGGCCAGCGTCCAGGGGAGCACTTTGCGCGCCAGCAGATTGATGTCGACGAAGGCCAACTTGCCAAAAATCGCCAGTTCAATCACCCACAGCGTGCCGAACACCAGGCCGATGCCCAGCAGGTGAACGATCTCCAGGCTGGGGTAGGCGTAGGGGTCGGACCTCAGCCATACCACCGGCGCCCAACGGCTGATCGCATCGAGCAGCGGTGGTGCGGCGAGCAAGGGCGGGTTCACAGGCCAGGGCTCCGGTGCGGGGTTACTTCAGGCTGCCCGACAGAAACTGGGCCAGCCGTTCGCTTCTGGGCCGCCCCAGTACCTCGGCCGGCACGCCCTGTTCCTCGATCACGCCCTTGTGCAGGAAGATCAGGTGGTTGGCCACCTCGCGGGCAAAACCCATCTCGTGCGTGACCACCACCATTGTGCGGCCTTCCTGCGCCAATGTGCGCATCACCTTGAGCACCTCGGACACCAGCTCGGGGTCGAGCGCGCTGGTCGGCTCGTCGAACAGCATCACCTCGGGCTCCATGGCCAGCGAGCGCGCAATCGCCACCCGCTGCTGCTGTCCGCCGCTCATGTGGGCGGGATAACGGTCGTCCATGCCCGACAAGTCGACCAGCGCCAGGTATTTGCGGGCGCGGGCGATGGCTTCGTCCCGCGGTACTTTCATCACATGGACCGGCGCCTCGATGATGTTCTGCAGCACCGTCAGGTGGGCCCACAGGTTGAAATGCTGGAACACCATCGCCAGCCGGGTGCGCAGCCGCTGCAGTTGCGCCGCCTCAGCGGCTTCGAGCTCGCCAGTCTTGCCGGGTACCAGGCGCAACTCTTCGCCGGCCACCACGATGCGGCCCTGGTGGGGCTTTTCCAGCAGGTTGATGCAGCGCAGGAAAGTGCTTTTGCCCGACCCCGAGCTGCCGATGATGCTGATCACATCACCCGCTCGCGCTTCGAGCGAGACCCCCTTGAGCACCTCGTTGGTACCGAATCGCTTGTGAATATCCAGAGCCTGGAGTTTGAGCGGTTTGTCAGTCATGGGAGGTCGGGTGCAGGCAGTTGCGGGCGCGGTCAGGCGCCCAGCAGATTGCCGGTGCGAAAGGCCACGGGCCCGGCGATATTGGCCAGGTCATCGTGGGGTAATGCATAGCGGTCGTAGGTCCGGGCGTACAGCACACCGGCCACCTCGGCGCGGACGGTTGTCACGGTGTTTGCGAGCGGGTCGATGATGTCGGCGACGGCATCACCCACCGCCAGGGTGTCGCCCACCGCGGCGCGGAACACCAGCACGCCGGCCGACCGCGCCTTGACGGTCTGCGAGCCGGCCAGCGGTGTGGCCGCGCAGGCTGGCGGCGGCAACACGATGGGCGCATCGCCGCTCAGGATGCCGGCATGCTGCAGGTAGGCCATCAGGGCCTCGGCATCGCGCCGGGCCAGTGCGTGTGTCACGTCGGCCTCGCCGCGCAATTCGACCGTGGTGCTGGCGCAGGCCTGCGGCAACGGAACCGCAGGCGTGCCTGGCGCAGCCGCGGCGAGCTTGGCCGACAGTTGCCACCACAGGCCCGAGAAACACTCATCAAACGACGATGCGCCCGTGTCGGAGGCCAGCAGGGCGGCCCGCACGCCCAGCAGGCGTGCCAGCGGTTCGATGCCGGGCCAGCAGGCGTCCTCGGCATACAGGTGCAAAACGGCTTCGCAATCGCAGTGCAGGTCGAGCACGATATCGGCATCGCAGGCCAGCAGGGCCAGCGTCCTGCGCAAGCCCTGCAGGGCATTGGCAGGCTGCCAGCTCTGCAGGTGGCTGGCCACGGCGGCGCGCACGATCGCGACATTGGTGGCGGCGTCCGGTCCCAGGGTCGGGCGCACCGTGTCAAATACGGCGGTGGCCAGGTTGGGGTAATGGCGGTTGAAGTTCTCCGAGCTGGCCAGGTCGAATCGGCCCAGGGGCTTGTGGTCCACCCGCTGCGCCAGGCCGATCGGGTTGGCCACCGGCACCAGCACCACCTGCCCGCGCAGGCGGCCCTGGGCTTCGGCGGCCTCCAGCAGTCCGCGCAGATGGTATGCCACCAGCATCGCCGGAATTTCCTCGGCATGCAGGCTGGCCTGGATGTATGCCTGGGGCCTGGCACCGGCCGCGCCGAAGTGCAAGCTGGTCACGCTGGTCTGGTGGCCCAGACTCTGGGCGGGCAGGAGGTGGTCGGTGCGTTGCATGGTGGGGTGGGGCCGGCTCGTCTGGCGTCATCAGTGCGTGCGCGCAGCCAGGTGTACCAGAAAGTGTCGCTCGGCCAGTTTGAACAGGCCGATCAGGCAGAAGGTGCAGGTCAGGTAGATCGCGGCGGCAGCCAGGTAGGCCTCGAACGGAAGGTAGAAATCCGAGTAGATGCGGCTGGCTGCTGCCGTCACGTCCAGCATGGCGGGCACGGCGCTGGCCAGGCTGGTGCTGTGCAGCATCATCACCACTTCGTTCGAATAGGCTGGCAGCGTGCGGCGCATGGCGCTGGGCAGCACGATGCGCAGCATCACTTGAAAGCGGCTCATGCCGAAGGCCTGGGCCGACTCGATCTCGCCGACGCTGGTTTCCCGGATCGCGCCGGCCAGCATTTCGGCGGTGTAGCCGGCGGTGTTCAGGCTGAAGGCGAACAGGGCACAGAAGAAGGGCTCCTTGAAATGGGTCCACGGCCAGGTGTTGTCCCAACGGGCCTGGATCCATTCGAACTGGCCCAGGCCGTAGTAGATCAGGTAGACCTGGATCAGCAGCGGTGTACCGCGGATCACGAAGGTATAGGCGCCCACGATGCGCTGCAGCCAGACGAACGGGCCAGTCAGCGCCAGCGCAAAAACGATGGCCAAGACGCCGCCGACCGCCAGCGAAGACGCCAGCAGCCACAAGGTGGTGACGATGCCCTCGCCATACAGGGCCAGGCTTTCCTGTCGGAAGATGACTTCCCAGTTCACAGGGTGCCCCGGCGCGTGCCCAGGCTGTAGTGCGCATGCAGCTTGCGCAGCACGACCAGCGAGGCCCAGGTGTAGAGCAGGAAAAGGCCGGCCGTGAACAGGAAAAATGCGAACGGTGACCGGGTTGCGGCACTGGCCTGCTTGGCCAGGTAGGTCATTTCCTGCAGGCCGATCAGGCTGACCAGCGCGGTGGCCTTGATGAGCACCAGCCAGTTGTTGGTAAACCCCGGCAGGGCATAACGCACCATCTGGGGCGCCGTAATGCGCAGGAAAATCTGCACCGGGCCCATGCCGAACGCCGCCGCCGCCTCGAACTGCCCGCGCGGAATCGCCAGGATGGCGCCGCGGAAGGTCTCGGTCATGTAGGCGCCGTAAATGAAGCCCAGCGTGAGGACGCCGGCCATGAACGGGTTGATATCCAGCGTGGCGCCGGACCCCGACATTTCGAGCAAGGTGTTGATGCCGATGCTGCCGCCATAAAACACCAGCAGCATGAGGACCAGCTCCGGGATGCCCCGAATGATCGTCGTGTAGACCGTCGCCAGAGCGACCAGTGCAGTGCGCCCGGACAGCTTGGCTGCGGCGCCCAGCAGGCCCAGCACCACCGATACCGCCAACGCGGCCAGGGACACGGCGATGGTCAGCAGGGAGCCGTACAGAATGGAGCTGTAGTAGGCGCTCAAGGGGCCTGTCCTTGTTCGGCTGGGAGGCGTCTGGTGCTCACGGACGTTGTGCAGTGCGCTTGGCGGTGACCCGCGACGCTCCTCATGCAGTAAGCGTTGTCCCAGCCTTCGGCATGCCAGCCGGCTTTGCACACCGGAGCGCCAGAGCGGACCGGGCACCCACAACGCCACCCCCACCAAACGCGCGTCGCACCAGGCGTGTGGGGGCCGGGTGCGGCGCGCCTCTGGGGCGCTGAGGAGCGCGGGGCTTGCGGCCAGCGCGCAGCGCGTTCGTCATCTGACTCATCGCCACTGTCTGAGCGAAGCGAACGCAGCGAGTTCGGCGATGCGGCCGCAAGACCGAGCACCGCAAGGCAGTCGGCGCGTTCAGCGCCCGACCGCCCCAGTAAAGCACCGCACCCGGCCCCCACACGCCCGGGGCGACGCACCCGCAAACACACACGCCTTGGGCGACGTACCACCCTACTTACCGTAGACGTCGATCTTGAAGTACTTGTCGTTGATCTTTTTGTAGGTGCCGTTGGCGCGGATCGCCTTGATGGCGCCGTTGAGTTCGGTCTTCAGGGCGGTCTCGCCCTTGCGCAGTGCGAAGCCGGCGCCCGTGCCGAAGTACTTGGGGATGAAGAGCTCGGGGCCGACAGTGCCGTAGCCCTTGCCTTCGGGTTTGCTCAGGAATCCGCCAGTGACTTCGAGCACGTCGGCCACGGTGCCGTCGAGGCGGCCGGACTTGATGTCGAGGTAGACCTGGTCCTGGGCTTCGTAAGGCGTTATGACGACGCCGGCCTTCTTGAGTTCGCCGTTGGCGTATTTTTCCTGTGTACTGCCCTTGAGCACGCCGATCTTCTTGCCCTTGAGCGAGTTGACATCGGTGAACTTGATGTCATTCTTGACGACGATCTTGCTCGGGGTGTTGTAGTACTTGTCGGTGAAGTCCACCACCTTCAGGCGGTCTTCGGTGATCGACATCGAGCTGATGATGGTGTCGTATTTCTTGGCCTGCAGGCCGGGAATCATGCTGTCCCAGACCTGCTCGACAAACACGCACTTGCGCTTGATTTGCTCGCACACCGCATTGGCAATATCCACATCGAAGCCGGTGGGCTTGCCGTCGGGGGTCTTGAAGGTGAAGGGCTCATAGGTCGGATCGATGGCGACCTTGAGTTCCTTGGTCTGGGCCCATGTCGAGACGGCCATGGCACTGATCGCAACAGCGGCGAGGAGTTTCTTCATCTTGGGTGCATCCTGAAAGTGCGCCGGGCCGGATGCCGGTGCGGGTTGAACAAAGACAGTAATTTTACGGCCAGCACATGGCTTGACACCTCGGTATTTGCCCTTGTCGCAAACACGTTCGCAAGGCCTTGCAGGGGAGCTCCGTGCCCCAAACCAGGCCAGCCGCCTAAAATCCAGGGATGAATGCCCCAGTCGACGTGTCCTTCTTCGCGCGGGCAGCCAAGCCCATCACCAGTTACCGCAAGTACTGGGCCGCTCGGTTCGGCAACGCCCCTTTCCTTCCCATGAGCCGCACCGAGATGGACAAGCTCGGCTGGGACAGCTGCGACATCATCCTGGTCACCGGCGATGCGTACGTCGACCACCCGAGCTTCGGCATGGCTGTTGTTGGCCGGGCGCTGGAGGCGCAAGGCTTCCGGGTGGGCATCATTGCACAGCCCGACTGGATGGGTGCCGAGCCGTTCCGGGTGCTGGGCAAACCCAATCTGTTCTGGGGTGTGACGGCGGGCAACATGGATTCCATGATCAACCGTTACACCGCCGACCGCAAGATCCGCAGCGATGACGCCTACACGCCCGGCGATGTCGGTGGCAAGCGGCCGGACCGCGCGGCGATTGTCTACAGCCAGCGCTGCCGTGAAGCCTACAAGGACGTGCCCGTCATCCTGGGGGGCATCGAGGGCAGCCTGCGGCGGATTGCGCATTACGACTACTGGAGCGACAAGGTCCGCCGCTCGATCGTGGTCGACGCCAAATGCGACCTGTTGCTGTATGGTAATGCCGAGCGCGCGCTGATCGAGGTAGCCCACCGCCTCGCGGCGCGCGAGCCGGTGCAATCCATCACCGATGTGCGTGGCACCGCTTTTGTGCGCCGGGCCGACGATCCCACGGGCCAGGGCTGGTTTGAGATCGATTCCACCAGCGTCGATGCGCCGGGCCGGCTCGAGAGCCACGTCAACCCCTACCTGACCACCAGCGAGCAGGCGGCCGCGCAGGGCGCGAGCTGCAGCAAGGACGATGCCGCAACGGCACCGGCCGACGCCAACCCGGCTATCCAGCCTTTGCGCTTTGTCGCCAATCCCGCCCTCAAGGGCAAGCTGAAAGTGCCGCCCCGCGACCGCAGCGTCATCCGGTTGCCCAGTTACGAGCAGGTACGTTCCGACCCGGTGCTGTATGCCCACGCCAACCGCGTACTGCACCTCGAAACGAACCCCGGCAATGCCCGCGCGCTGGTGCAGGCCCACGGCGAGGGCGCCACCGCGCGCGACGTCTGGATCAACCCGCCGCCGATACCGCTCACCACCGCCGAGATGGACCACGTGTTCGACCTGCCGTATGCGCGCAGCCCGCACCCCGCCTATGCGGACGACAGCGGTGGCCACGACGGCGCCACCAAGATCCCGGCCTGGGAGATGATCCGCTTCAGCGTGAACATCATGCGGGGCTGTTTCGGCGGCTGCACCTTCTGCTCGATCACCGAGCACGAGGGCCGCATCATCCAGAGCCGCAGCGAGGATTCGGTGATCCGCGAGGTGGAAGACATCCGCGACAAGGTCAAGGGTTTCACGGGCGTCATTTCCGACCTCGGGGGCCCGACGGCCAACATGTACCGCATTGGCTGCAAGAGCCCCGAGATCGAGGCCGCCTGCCGCAAGCCGAGCTGTGTCTACCCCGGTATCTGCAGCAACCTGAACACCGATCACAGCGCACTGATCCACATGTACCGGCGCGCCCGCTCGCTCAAGGGCATCAAGAAGATCCTGATCGGCTCCGGCCTGCGTTATGACTTGGCCGTGCAGAGCCCCGAATACGTCAAGGAACTGGTGCAGCACCACGTGGGCGGTTACCTCAAGATCGCCCCCGAGCACACCGAGGCCGGCCCGCTGGACAAGATGATGAAGCCCGGCATCGGCAGCTACGACCGCTTCAAGCAGATGTTCGACCGCTTCTCGGCCGAGGTCGGCAAAAAACAGTTCCTGATCCCGTACTTCATCGCGGCGCATCCCGGCACCAGCGACACCGACATGATGCAGCTGGCGGTGTGGCTCAAGAAGAACGGTTTTCGCGCCGACCAGGTCCAGACCTTCTACCCCAGCCCGATGGCCAGCGCCACGGCGATGTACCACAGCCAGCGCAACCCCTTGCGCCGGGTCACGCGCGATAGCGAATCTGTTGACATCGTGCGTGGCGAGAAACGCCGGCGCCTGCACAAGGCCTTCTTGCGCTACCACGATCCGAACAACTGGCCACTGCTGCGCGAGGCGCTCAAGGCGATGGGCCGCGCCGACCTGATCGGCAACGGCAAGCAGCACCTGATTCCCACCTGGCAGCCGCTGGGAGACGGCAGCTACCAAAGCGCGCGGCGCAAGAACTCCACTGCTGCACCGGTGGCGCCGGCTGCGCCTGTTAGGGGCCGGATGCTGACCCAGCACACCGGCTTGCCGCCGCGCGTTACAGGCACGGCGCCTCGCACGGGCCGCAAGGAGAGGGCCTGACACGCCCCGTTCCGCCGCTGCCGCCGGCATTGCCGGGGACGCGGTGCGAACTCGACACACCAGTTGGCCGGGTTGCGGTCTACCATTCCGAGGGGGGCGCCGTCCTGGCAGGCGACAGTTTGTCGCCGGTGCCCTTGCTGTTGGTGCACAGCATCAATGCGTCAGGATCGGCGGCCGAGGTTGCGCCGCTCTACCACCATTACTACGAAAGCCGCGCTGTCTACGCGGTCGATCTGCCGGGATACGGTTTCTCGGACCGCAGCGAGCGGCCCTACTTGCCGCGGCTGATGACAGACGCCTTGCATGCGGTCATCGCGCATATGTGCCAGCGGCAAGGGGTGTCGGCGGTTGACGTGCTGGCGGTCTCGCTCTCCGGCGAGTTCGCGGCCCGTGCGCAGTGCGAGGCGCCCGGCACTATCCGCCGCCTGGCGCTGGTCAGCCCGACCGGATTCAGCGGGCGCCGGCGCCGCTACGGGCCCCCGGGGTCGACGCTGGGGGTGCACGCCTTGTACCGATTGTTTACCTGGCCGTTCTGGACCGAAGGCATTTTTCGCCTGCTGACCCGCCCAGGCGTGATCCGCTATTTCCTGCGCCGTACCTGGGGTTCGCGGACCATCGACGAGGCGCTGTGGCGGTACGCCGTGATCACCACCGGCCAGCCGGGTGCGCGGCACGCGCCGTTGCGCTTTTTGTCGGCGTACCTGTTCAGCGCTGATATCAATACGCTCTATGAGGCTATCCAATGCCCGGTGTGGGTCTCGATGGCCACGCGCGGCGATTTCACCGATTACCAGGGCCGCACCACACTGAAGGGGCGGCCGAACTGGCAGTTTCACGCGGTGCCGGGTGGCGCCTTGCCGTACTGCGAACCGCAGAGCGGTTTCGCGCCCCTGCTCGATGCGTTCTGGAGGATGCCTTGATATCGGCGCGACAGCCCTGATACGGCGCACCGGTTCTGGATATGATCCCGCCACCGGGCAGATCGCCCGATCCACAGGAGCACTGCGATGAAACTGGCGATGGTGTCCCGGCCGCTGGCCGAAACCGATCTTCGACTGGCCCGGCAGATGGGCATGACCGACGTGGTCACGACAGTGCCCGGTGTCACCATGGCCCCGGAGCGCGAGCAGGGCCCGGCTTTGCGCTACGAAGACCTGCTGGCTCTGCGCCAGCGTGTCGAGGCGCAGGGGCTCAGGCTGTCGGTGATCGAGGGCTACCAGTTGTCCGACCGCATCACGCTGGGCATGCCGGGCCGCGACGGCGACCTGGACATCGTCTGCGAGAGCATCCGCAACATGGGGCGGGCCGGCATCCCGGTGTACTGCTACAACTTCATGGCCGTGTTCAACTGGCTGCGCACCTCCAACGAGGTGGTGGGCCGTGGCGGCGCGCTGGTAACGCAGTTCAATGCGGCCGACCTGGCCGAGGTGCCCAACACCTATGCTGGGGAGACGACCGACGAACAGATGTGGGACAACTTCCGCTATTTCCTGCAGCGGGTGCTGCCGGTGGCCGAGGCGTCCGGTGTCAAGCTCGCACTGCATCCGGACGATCCGCCGATGTCCCCCGTGCGCGGGCTGGCGCGCATCATGCGTGACATGGACGCATTCAAGCGCGTGCTCGACATGGCCGACAGCCCCTCGAACGGCATCACCTTCTGCCAAGGCAACTTTGCTGCCATGCCGGGGGTGGTGATCCCGGACGCGATCCGGTACTTTGGCGGCCGCAAGAAGATCTTTTTCGCGCATTTCCGCGACATCCGCGGCAGCGTGCCACTGTTCGAGGAAACCTTTCACGACGAGGGCAAGACCGACATGGCGGAGGCGATGCGTGCCTACCTCGACGTGGGCTACGACGGCCCGATGCGCCCCGATCATGCGCCCACGATGGAGGGCGAGGACAACGCCAACCCGGGCTACATGGTGCGCGGGCAGATCTTTGCAGTGGGTTACATGAAGGGCCTGATCGACGCCGCCAAGGCGGGCTAGCGATGTCGGCCGGGCCGTCGAAAGCTGTTTCATGCCGCGAAACACGGCTGAGCCCGCGCCCCGCCTGGTGAAACGCCTCAGCGCAGCGCCTTGCCGATCTGGATGCTGCTGGCGGTACGCGACAGTTCACGCCCCATGCGTGTCAGGGTTTCCAGTGGCATTAGCTGGGAGGGCCCCGAGATGCTGATGGCAGCTACTGCACTGCCGTGCCCGGGCTCGCAGATGGCCGCTGCGACGCAGCGCGCACCGAGCTCGTTTTCTTCCATGTCGAGTGCGTAGTTGCGTTCGGCGCTGCGCGCGATCTCGTCCATGAAACGGTCGCGGTTGGTGATGGTGTGTGGCGTGCGGGCCGCCATGCGGCGTGGCACGGTGCGGTCGAGTTCGGACTCGCCCAGGGTCAGCAGGATGGCCTTGCCCAAGGCGGTGGAGTGCAGTGGATCGCGTTTGCCGATCATGGCCTCGGCATGCAGCAGCCGGCTGGAGCCGACCATATTGATGTAGACAATTTCACCGTTCTCGGGAATGCCCAGGTTCACGGTCTCGTTGAACTGGCGCTGCAGGCGCAACATGGTCGGCTGGGCAATGTCGCGGATGCGCTCTGCGTACGCGGGCAGGGGGCGGGAGACCGCCACCCGCGGGCCGATCACGTAGCGTTCGGTACCCTCGTCGAAACCGACGAATCCCGAGGCGCGCAGCGTGTAGAGGTAGCGAAAGGCGGTGGTCTTGGGCAATGCAGTGCAAGAGGCCAGATCGGACAGGGTCATCGGCCCCTTGGCGGCGACCAGGGCATCCAGCAGTTGCATCGATTTGTGGACCGGTGTGACCACGTAGCGGCGATCAAGCGTCATTGCCTTCTCCACGGTTAGCCAAATCAATATAACCCATCGGCCCGCTACGTCTGCACTTTTCTGCCAGCCTAAAAGGGACATTGCAGGGTTTTCCTGGCCGATTGGCTGATGTAGCATGACCTGACATAGCCCTGAAAGCGGGCCCCGCACCACCCCTGGAGACGCCATGAACACCATCGATCCCTCCCAGTTGCAGCACCTCAGCGCGGCCATCCTGTCGGATGTGATGGACAGCATGGGCCTGCAGCGGCGCGCCATGCAACCCTTTGTGCGCCCGCTGGACGAGCGCCATGTGATGGTCGGCCGCGCACGTACCGGGCTCTATATGCCGGCCTATGCGCTCAGGGAGGGGGAAAACCCCTATGACGTGGAGATCGCCCTGGTAGACGACCTGCGTCCGGGTGAGGTGGTGGTACTGGCCTGCAACGGCCCCACCGACCGCATCGCGCCATGGGGTGAGCTTCTGTCGACGGCGTCGGTGGCGCGCAAGGCCGCGGGATGTGTGACCGACGGCCTCGTGCGCGATGTGCGCCAGATCCGCGAGATGAACTTTCCGGTGTTTCAGGGGGGTATCGGCCCACTGGACACCAAGGGTCGCGCGCGCATGGTCGACCGTGACGTGCGGGTGGAGTGCGGCGGAGTGGCCATCGACCCGGGCGACATCGTGTTCGGCGACGTCGATGGCGTGGTGGTGATCCCGCGCGCGCACGAGCATGCGGTGCTGGGAAAGGCGATGGAGAAAGTCACGGGAGAAAACCACACCCGCGACGCCTTGCGCACCGGTGAGCCGCTGGCCTCGGTGTTCAAGCGCTTCGGGATACTTTGAGACGGACCAGGGCATCCCACGCAGGCGAGCCATGACGACCCGCGCCGAAGCCCTGTACGCCACGGCCAGCCAATACCTGCCCGGTGGCGTGTGTGCGTCTGCCCGCGCCAATGCGGCCATCGGACACCCGTTCTATGTGAGCCGCGGCGACGGCGCCTTGCTCTACGACCTCGATGGCCGGCCCTATGTCGACATGTGTACCTCCCACGGCGCGTCGCTGCTGGGGCACAACCACGCCGGCGTGAAGTCGGCGGTGCAGTCGGCGCTGGACATCGGCGTCCTGTGTGCCAACGAGACCGAGCACGCGACGCGCCTGGCCCGGCGCGTCAGTGAACTGGTGCCTTGCGCTGATATGGTGCGTTTTGCGGGCTCTGGCACCGAAACCGTGATGCATGGCCTGCGCCTGGCGCGCGCCGCCACCGGGCGCACCCGGTTCATCAAGTTCGAAGGGCACTTTCATGGCTATGCCGACGCACTGAATTTCAGCGTCATGCCGCCGCTCGATCAGGCTGGCCCGGCTGCAGCACCGCTCGCCTACCCGGAATCGGCCGGTATGCCCGAGCGCGCCGGCGATGATCTGATCCTGGTGCCTTTCAATGACCCCGCGGCGCTGGAAGCCGCATTTGCCGCTCATGGCCATGAAATCGCGGCACTGTTGATGGAGCCGGTCAACTACGACCAGGGCTGTATCGAGCCGCTGCCCGGTTTTGCCGCCCTGTGCCGCAGTCTGTGCGACCGCCACGGAGTGCTGCTGTTCTTCGATGAGGTGTTGACCGCGTTCCGCATGGCACCCGGCGGCGCGCAGCAGTATCTGGGGGTCACGCCTGATCTGTGCGTGCTTGGCAAGGCTTTCGGCGGTGGCATGCCGATCAGCGCGCTGGCCGGGCGGCGGGCGGTGATGCGCCACCTGAAGCCGCTGGGCAACAGCCAGATGAGCGGCACCTACCTGGCGCACCCGACGGCCGTGGCGGCGGCGCTGGCGGCGCTGGAAGCCTACAGTGCGCCCGGCTACTACGAGCGTCTGGCAGCCGTATGCGCGCATTTTTATGCGGGCTTCGAGGCGCTCATCCGTGACCGTGGTGTGGTGTTGCGCCTGCAGCATCTGGGGCCGCGTTTTGGCCTGTACTTCGGCGTGCGCGAGCCGGTCACCCACTACCGCGAGGCGGCGCGCAAGGACCACGCGGCCGAGCTGCGTTTCATCCGCGGTTGCTTTGAGCGCGGAGTGTTCTTCCAACCCTCGGCACACCACGGTTTTTCGTCCGCCCACACGGTGGCGCAGATGGACCAGGTTTTGCAGGCGATCGGCGGCGCGCTCGCCGATGTGCGCGAGCACCTGCAAAGCCGGTGATGGCGCGAGGCCATGTTTCGCTGCATGAAACGTCCATTGACAGGACCTGTGGGGTCCAATGACTATGATCAAAAGCATGCGCATCGCAATCATCCACATCGGCCAGGAAACGAACGATTTCAACCCGGTCCCCACCACCCTGCGTGACTACGAGTCCTTCGGTATCGTCGAGGGGCTCGCGATTCTCGACACCTTCAAGGGGGTCGGTGAGATCGGTGGTTTCGTCGACGAAATCCAGGCCTCGGGCCGCGATATCGAGCTGGTTCCGATCGTGCGGGGCTGGGCCGTCGCTGGCGGACGCATCACCCAGGAGGCCTACCAGTTCTTCGAGCAGAAGATCCGCCTCGGCCTGCAGGCTGCCGGCCGCATCGATGCCTTGTCGCTGCAACTGCACGGCGCCTGTGCGGCCGACGGCATCGACGATGTCGAAGGCGCGCAACTCGAGACCTGCCGCGCGGTGCTCGGCCCCGATGTTCCGATCGTGCTGGGCCTGGATCACCATGGCAATGTCACCCGCAAGATGGTGGCGCTGAGCACCGCCATCGTCGGCCATCGCACCCAGCCGCACGACCCCTACGACACCGGGCGCATGGCGGCCCAGGTGATGCTGCGCATCCTGTACGAGGGTGCGCGGCCGGTCACTGCCTGGCGCAAGCTGCCGCTGCTGTCGCACCAGGAGCAATTTCTGACCGCGCAGGGCCCGATGAAGGTCTGGTTCGACCGCGCCCGTGCCATCGAGTCCGACCGGCGCGTCCTGCAGGCCTCCAACTACCCGATGCAGCCCTGGCTCGACGTGGCCGAGGGCGGCTGGTCCACGGTGGTCTGCACCGACAACGACCGCGCGCTAGCCGAGAAACTCGCCGACGAGCTGGCCGATCTGGCCTGGTCGCTGCGGGCCGAGTTCCAGAAAAAGGACGCCGTGCCGATCGACGAGGCGGTGCGCCGGGGGGACCGCGCACCGCACGGCCTGGTGGTGCTCAGCGACACTGGCGATACCGTCTTTGGCGGCTCCTCGGGCGACAGCAACCTGATCCTGGAGTCGATCCTGCGCCAGAAGATCCAGAGCCCGGTGCTGATGCCGCTGATCGAGCCCGAGACGGTTGCCGCGCTGGTGGCGGCAGGCCAGGGCGCCACCGTGACGCTGGCGGTCGGGGGCCATGCGGCGCCGAAGTTCTTCCAGCCACTCACCGTGACCGGCACGGTCGGGCGTATCCACCGTGGCATGGTGCCGCTGCGCAACTACTACCAGAGCGAGATCGACATGGGCACGACGGTGGTGTTCCAGGTCGGGCCGGTCACGATGCTCGTAAGCGAGTACCGTGGCGTGGCCGGCAACCTGCCCGATGTTTATGAGTTCATGGGCATCGACCCGAAGCGCTACAAGATGGCTGTGCTCAAGACCGCCTCCAATTTCCAGTACTTCGCGTCACTGACTTCCGAGGTGATTCGTGCCGACACCACCGGCCCCGGGCAGTCCGACGTCTTCAGCCTTCCCTGGGAGCGCATCCCGCGCCCGGTCTACCCGTTAGACCCTATTGACGACTGGCGCCGGGCCAGTACATGATGTTTTCGCGCATTCATTCAACTTCTCAAGAGGAAACCAAGCCATGAAACCTACCATTGCCCGCCGCACGGTGCTGGCCGCATCCCTGGCAGCCGCCACGACACTGGTCCTGCCGCTGACAGCCCAGGCGCAGGCGCTCAAGGGCGGCCGGCTGCGGGTGGCGATCCTGGCGGACATGGTCAATTTCGATCCGGCCCAGTTTTCGTCGCAGAACTTTCCCCTGATCAAAAGCCTGTACGACAGCCTGATCGAATACACGCCCGAGGGGCAGGCGGTGCCCAGCCTGGCCTCCGCCTGGACCGTCGGCGCAGGCAACAATTCAGTCACTGTGACCCTGCGTCGCGACGTCACTTTCCATGGCGGTGCAGCGCTCAACGCCGAGGCGGTGTCGGCCACGCTGAAGAAGGCTGCCGATCCGAAGCTTGGCAAAAACCTGTTTGCGACCATGGCCACCGTCAAGGACTGGACCGTCGTCGACCCCTACACCATCCGGCTCAACTTCAGCAGCCCGATGCCCGACAAGCAGATCACCGACCTGCTGCAGTTCATCTCGCCAATCGACCCCGCCGGGATCGCCGACGTCGAGGCCAAACCAGCCGGTACCGGGCCGTATGTGCTGGCCGAGCGCGTGCTGGGCCAGCGCGTGCGCCTGACGGCCAACCCGCGTTACTGGCGGGCTGAGAAGCCCCTCCTCACCGAGATCGTGCTGACCGTCTTCAGCGACAACGACGCGGCCGCCGCCGCACTCGAGTCCGGCTCCATCGACATGATCTATGGCGGCGCGTCGCGCCAGGCCCTGCGTCTGCGCTCGGCCGGCTACCAGCTGATCCAGGGCCCCGGTCCTCTGGTGCAAGTGTTCCGTATCAATACGACACAGGGGCCGTTTCGCAACGAGAAGTTTCGCCAGGCTTTCAACTTCCTGATGGACCGCCAGGCGATCCTGCAGGTCGGGTATGCCGGCCTGGGCGAGGTGACCGCGCTGCCCTGGGCGCCCGCCAGCCCGGCTGCCGACAAGGCCTACAACACCACCTATGCCTTCGATCTGGAGAAAGGCCGCGCGTTGCTGACCGCGTCTGGTTTGTCCAAGGCGGACATGGAAAACTGGAAGATCATGGTCAATGGCGGTGACCCGGCTTCGTCCGCCATCAGCCAGGTGGTACAAGCCACGCTGGTCAAGGTCGGCCTGAACGTGCAACTCGACGTGCTGGGTACGCCGGAGTTCACCACGGCATTGCTGGCAGGCAAGTTCAACGCCCTGTTTGGCGGCATCGGCAACATCCAGAAATTCCCGACCCGGGTGACCACCAACAGCATCTACCGCACCGCCAAGAACCCGGTGCTGGGCGATCCGCACCCACATGCCGCCTACGTGGCGGCGGTCGACCGTATCAACCAGACCTTCGGCAGTGGTGCCGAAGTCAAGGCGGCCTATGACAACCTGAACAAGGTGCTGGTGGAGTCGGCCTTTGCGATTCCTACCAACACCTATGACATCGGCCTGATCGTGGCTGCCAAGAACGTCGGCGGCATTGTGCGCGAGATCGACAACATGCCGGTGTTCCGGACCATGGGTCTGCGTTGACGCTCCGTGTTCGTGGACTGACAGTCACCTTCACCGGTTCCGGTCGCCCGGTACCGGCCGTTCGCGGCATCGATTTCGAGGTCGGTGCCAATGAAGTTTTGGGCATCGTCGGGGAGTCCGGCTCGGGCAAGAGCGTCACTTCGCTGGCGATCAGCGGCTTGCTGCCGCCGGAGGCCCGGGTCGAGGGCTCCATCGAACTCGACGGTGTCGAAATCACCACGCTCGATGCCGAGTCCTTGCGCCAGATGCGCGGGCGCGATGTCGGCATGGTGTTCCAGGATCCCACGACCACGCTCAACCCGGTGTTCCCGATCGGGCGCCAGGTCATCGAAGGCCAGGTTGCCCATGGGCAGGTGTCTGCCAGCCAGGCGCAATCCCGTGCGGTCGAACTGCTGCGCGAGGTCGATATTCCTGATCCGGAGGGCCGGGCACTGCAATACCCGCACCAGTTTTCGGGGGGCATGCGCCAGCGCGCCGTGATTGCCATGGCAATGTCCGGCCGGCCGCGCCTCATCATTGCCGACGAACCCACCACCGCCCTGGATGTGACCGTACAGGCGCAGGTGCTGGCCGTGCTGGCGCGGCGCCAGAAGGAAACCGGCGCTGCGGTGATCCTGATCACGCACGACCTCGGTGTGGTGGCCGAGGTGGCCGACCGCGTGGCCGTGATGTACGGTGGGCGCATCGTCGAGTCCGGGCCGGTAGGCGAGCTCTTCAAACGTCCACGCCACCCCTACACGGTGGGTCTGCTGCGCAGCATTCCGCGCATCGACGGTGGCGACGCGCGGCTGGTGCCCATCATGGGCCAGCCGCCAACACCTGCCCGGCTGCCGAGTGGCTGTAGCTTCCACCCGCGCTGCGCGATCGGGCGTGAACGCGCGATTTGCCAGCAGCAGGAGCCCGTGCTGCAGGCCGTGGACGACGACGAGAACGCCGTCGCATCGTGCGCACATGCCAGCGCCTGCCATTTCGCCAGCGAGGTGGGCGCCATGTTCGCGCATGCCCCGCCCGCCACAGCCACAGCGGCCCGTGGAGGCAACACGTCTGCGCCCTTGCTCGAAGTGCGCGGTCTGCAGGTCTTTTTTCCGGTTAAGAGCAGCCTGCTGCGCCGGCGCATCGGCTGGGTGCGTGCGGTCGATGGTGTCAGCTTGAGTGTGCGGCCCGGCGAGACGGTCGGCCTGGTGGGTGAATCGGGCTGCGGCAAGACCACCACCGGGCGGGCGATCATGGGCCTGGTGCCCAAGCAGGGCGGATCGGTGATATTCGATGGCCAGGACATCACGAATCTGCCCCGGGACGCCATGCGCAAGGTGCGCCGGAACATGCAGTACATCTTTCAGGACCCGTATTCGTCGCTCAACCCGATCAAGACCGTGGGCGAAATTGTGGCCGAGCCGCTGCGTATCCACGGTCTGTTCGACGAGATGGGCGGTGCCCGCTGGATCACCGAGTTGTTCAATCTGGTCGGCCTGTCGCCCAGCATGGTGAACCGCTACCCGCGCGAGTTCTCGGGTGGCCAACGCCAGCGTATCGGCATTGCGCGCGCACTGGCCCTCAAGCCGCGGCTGCTGATCCTGGACGAACCGGTCGCGGCGCTGGACGTGTCGATCCAGGCCCAGGTGGTCAACCTGTTGCAGGACCTGCAGCGCGAGCTGCAACTGGCCTACCTGTTCATCGCCCATGACCTCTCGGTGGTGCGCCATATCTCGGACCGTGTGACCGTGATGTACCTCGGCCGTGTGGTCGAGGAGAGCGCCGCTGCCGTTCTGTATCGCTCGCCGGTGCATCCCTACACGCAGTCGCTGATGTCGGCGGTGCCGGTGCCCGATCCTGAAGTGCGCAGCCAGCGCCGGCGCATCATTCTGGAGGGCGACATCCCCAACCCGGCCAAGCCACCGTCTGGCTGTCATTTTCACCCGCGCTGCTTCAAGGCCAGCGATCTGTGCCGCCAGCAGGCGCCGGACTACCGTGCCTTCCCCGGCCTGCCGACCCATGTGGCCTGCCACCATGCGGGGGTGCTGGAGTGAACGCCAGCCACTCACTAGGCATTCTGCGCCGGGTTCTCGGTCAGCCCGGTGCATTGATCAGTGTGCTGTACCTGGCAACGCTGGTGATCGCTTCGCTGCTGGTGGGCTGGGCGCTGCCGCTCGACCCGTTGGCGCAGGACTATGCCAATATGCTCAAGGGTCCGAGTGCCGCGCACTGGTTCGGCACCGACGAACTCGGCCGCGACGTGCTCGCCCGCGTCATCTACGGCGCACGCACCTCGCTGCTGACGGCCGCCGGGGCGGTGGCCATCGCAGCGGTCATCGGTGTACCGATCGGCCTGATGGCCGGTTTCTTTGGTGGTTGGCGCGACGCCGTGCTGATGCGCATCGTGGATGTGCTGCTGTCACTGCCCGGCATCCTGTTTGCGATGGCCATGATTGCGGTGCTCGGCCGCAGCCAGACGGCGGCGCTGATCGCGGTGGGCATCACCGGCGTACCGACCTTTGCGCGCATCGTCCGGGCCCAGGTGCTCTCGCTGCGCAAGCGCGATTTCGTCACCGCCGTCGAGGCGCTGGGGGGGTCGTCGACCTACAACATGTTCCGCACGGTGCTGCCCAACTCCTGGAGCCCGATCCTGGTGCAGGTGGTTATCTTGTCCTCGGTGGCGATCCTGATCGAGGCCTCGCTGGCCTTTCTGGGCCTGGGCATCCCGCCCCCCACGCCGAGCTGGGGCGAGATGCTGCGCACCGGAAAGTCCTACTTGCATGATTCGCCCACCTACGCCGTGTTCCCGGGATTGGTCCTGACGTTCACCATCCTGTCGCTCGACACCCTTGGCCGCACGCTGGCACGCGTGCTGGAAGACCGACACGAGGCTGCGGAGCCGGAAGGTACGCCATGATCGGATTCATCCTGCGCCGGCTGGCGCAATTACTGCCGGTGCTGTTGATTGCGTCGACCGGCATCTGGGCCATGATCTATGCAGTACCCGGTGACCCGGTCGCGGTGATCGTGGGCGAAAACGCGACCCCCGAGCAGATGCAGGCGGTGCGCGCACGGCTGGGCCTGGACCAGCCCGTGCTGGTGCAGTACCTGTCCTGGCTGGGCAACGCACTGCAGGGCGACCTGGGCCTGTCGATCCAGAACCGGGAGCCGGTACGCGACCTGATCGCGCAGCGTATCCCGGCCACGATCCAACTGGGTATCGCGGCCACCCTGGTGGGATTGTTGATCGGTGTTCCGGTGGCGGTGTTCAGCGCACTCAAACCCAACTCCTGGGTCGACCGCTCGCTGAGCGGCTGGAGCGCATTGGCACTGGGCGTACCGACTTTCTGGCTCGGCATTCTGCTGATCCTGCTGTTTGCGGTGTACTTGCGCTGGCTGCCTGCCGCCTCCGCCTACGTGTCGTTTTTCGAGTCACCCTGGCAGGCGACGGTCAACCTGCTGCTGCCGGCGCTCACGCTGGGTATCTATGTGTCGGGCATCTTTGCGCGTTTCCTGCGGGCATCGCTGCTGGGCGAACTCAAGGCCGACTACGTGCGCACCGCGCGCTCGAAGGGCTTGCCAGAACGTGACGTGGTGGGCCGTCATGTGATGCGCAACGCGCTGCTGCCCTTCGTGACCATCGTCGGGCTCATGATGGCCAACTTCATCGGCGGCACCGTGGTCACCGAGTCGGTGTTTACCTATCCTGGCCTGGGCCGCTTGCTGATCCAGGCCATCAGCACGCGCGACTACCCGCTGATCCAGGGGTGCATCCTTTTCATTCTGCTGGTGTTCGTGCTGATCAACCTGCTGGTGGATGTGCTGTACGCGTACATCGATCCACGGATCGATTACGGCTAAGCGCTGTTCATGACTGCGCCTTCAGGCGCATGAGGACTGCGCGGTCGATGCGGTCCTTGTCGCGATAGTCTGTCTTGGTTTTGAGCAGGCCTTCGATGTCCAGGGTACGAATGGCCACTGCTTCCACGGTGAGGGTGCGGATGTGTTCCTGCAGGCTTTCGTAGGTTTGCCCGTTCGCAGCAAACAGAATGTCGATCAGCAGTTCGTCCGCAATATGGATGGTCTCAGGCGCGTTCGCGGGTGGTGCAAACCAGTCCGGGTCAAGATCCTTGGCGGACTGCAGGAACGACAGGGCGCGGATGACCTTGCGCCCATTCTCCAAGGATGACGGCGGCAGAATGTCGATGTCTTCCGTGAGCGGGAGAATCCGTTGAGTCGAACCGCATGGCCACCCACCAACACATACTCGACGCGCTCCGCATCCAGGCGCGCCAGCAGATCCAGCAGCGCACCCGGATTCACGGGTCGCCAGCGCGGTTCAACGGTTGCGCAACCTGCAACCGACGATCGTCGTCAATTTCATTGAATACCCGGTGCGGCGCCCGCATCACGCCACGCGACTGGGGCGGCAACAGTGTCGGAAGCATACGATCGAGGACGGCGCCCCGCCGCAAGGCCTCTGAAGGATCCAGGATGATCTCGTTGCGCTGCTGACGTCCAACGGTGTGCGTCATGGGCCTTATCTTAGTGCGCCCGGCATGGACTGGCGCAGGTATTGGCCCTAATCCACCTTGGCGCCGCTGAGTTCCACGGCTCGCTTCCACTTCTGCAGGTCCTGGCGCAGGAATGCTGGAAACTCCTTGTGGCCCAGGCCCACGATTTCGGTGCCGTCAGCCTGCACCTTCTGGCGGAACGCCGGGTCGGCCAGGGCCTTCTGGATTTCCGCATCGATGCGCGCCGCCACGTCGGCCGGAAACTTCCCGGGTGCCACGATGCCGAACCAGGACACCACCTCAAAGCCGGGTACCGAGTCTCCCACGGACGGGACATCGGGCAGGGCGGCGTTGCGCTTTGGGCCGGTAACGCCAATGCAGCGGATCCTGCCGCCCTTCACCAGGGGCACGGCGGTCGAGAGCGTGGGGAAACCGAACAAGGCCGAACCGCCAATCACCGCCGTGATGATCTCCGGCGCGCCACGGTAAGGTACATGCACCACATCCACACCCGCCATCGCCTTGAACAACTCGGCACACAGATGGGCGCCGCTGCCATTGCCGCCCGAGGCGTAGTTGAACTTGCCGGGGTTGGCCTTGAGCTCGCGCACCAGATCGGGCACCGACTTGATCGGCGAGTCGGCCTGCACGATCAGTGCATGCGGCATGGCGTAGGTGTTGTTGATCGGCGTGAAGTCGTCGATCGGATCGAAAGGCACCTTGCGGTATAGCCAGGGGTTGATGGACATGCTGCTGGTGGCCAGGCCGATGGTGTAACCATCGGCCGCAGACTTGGCAATGGCATCCAGCCCGATGTTGCCCCCGGCACCAGGCTTGTTCTCGATGACGACAGCCTGCCCCAGGCTGGTCGACAGGCGTTCACTCAGGCCGCGGGCCAGGACATCCGGCGCACTTCCCGGAATAAAGGGCACGATCAGCTTGAGGGGTTTGGCCGGCCAGGCTTGGGCCCGGGCCTGTGGCCAGACGGCCAGGGCGGTCACTGCGGCGCCGGTGGTGAGGAAGTGTCGCCGTGAGGCCATGCTGTCTCCTTGTTGCTGGTGGATGAATCAGTTGAAAGCGGGTGCCGTGCCAGGCGCTGGTGTGAAGCCCAGGTCGCCGCGAGCCAGAGCAGCCTCGCGACCGCCGTAGGAGGCCAGCAGCGCCTGTTGGCGTTGTTTCGCGCGCCGGTCGACGTCGACCGGGTCGAGATGGGTGCGCAGGGCTGCTGCGCAGCGCTGCAGCATGTCGCGCGCCGCAGGGTCCGCTGCGCGGTCGTGCAGTTCTTGCGGATCGTCATCCAGGTTGAACAACTGCACCGGCTTGTCGGTGTAGTGGCAGTATTTCCAGGGGCCATGGCGGTACAGGGTCGCGCCACCCGTGCTGCCAATCGCGTGGTACTCGGAGATCACCGGGCGGCTGGGTGTGCCGCCATGGGCGAGATCGACCAGCGAGTGGCCGCTGGCTCTTGGCAGTGCAGGGGCACCTGCGGCCTCCAGAATCGTCACCGCGCAGTCGACATGGCTGACCGGCGTGCGAACCGCTTTGCCGGCATCGATGCCGGGGCCAGCCAGGATCAGCGGTACACCCGCCGACTCCTCGTACAGGGTGGATTTGCCCCACAGGCCGCGCGCTCCGAGGTTGTCGCCGTGGTCGCTGGTGTAGATCACCAAGGTGTTGCTGGCCAGCCCGGTGGCCGTCAGTGTGGCCAGCACCTGGCCCATGCGCTCGTCCATGAAGGACACCAGGCCGCTGTAGCCCGCAATGGCGCGGCGCACGTCGTCGTCGGAGTGGAAGTGGCTGCCGTAGTCGACCACCCGGCCGTATTCATCGGTGAACGGGTGGTGCGGTCGTCTGTCCTGCTGGTACAACTTGGGCAGGGGCAGGTCCAGCGCGGCATAGTGGTCGTACCAGCCCTCGGGGGCGGTCAGCGGGAAATGCGGCGCCACCATCGACACGAACAGGACCCACGGCTTGGCATCGGGGGCTGGCTGCGCCTGTCGGCGTAGGAACTCGCAGGCGGCCAGGCCGATCTGCCGGTCGTAGCGGGTGTAGGTCGACTCGCCGGGCCCTGCCAGCTTGGCCATCTTGTCGCCGCCCTTGCGCACCGGGATGTTCTCGCGTACCAGCCCTTTGACGTCGCCGATACCGTCGATGATGTGCATGGGCAGGATCTCGCGGCTGAACCCATGGTCGTCGCCGGGGCGGCCGCGAAAGTGCAGCTTGCCGATCGACACCGCCTCGTGCCCCGCATCGCGCAGCACATGGTGCCAACTTGGAACGCTGCCGTCGTAGGCGTCGGCGTTGTCCCAGAAACCGATCTCGTGCACATAGCGGCCGGTTGCGAATCCGGCACGGGCCGGCACGCAGATCGGGCTGGTGGTGTAGGCCTGCGTGAAGCGCGTGCCCTGCGCGGCCAGGGCATCGAGATGCGGGGTCTGAATGAAAGGGTGTCCGGCACAGCCCAGAAAATGCGGGTTGTGTTCGTCGGACATCAGTACCAGGACGTTGTGTGCTTGGGTCACTTGCGTGAAGGGGGAGAGTGGAATCGTCCATTATTCGTGGGAGCTTCAGCGCCCACAAGTGGGAATATTAATAATTCAGTTATTCTCGATCGGAATGGAGGAACACCGTGGAACTCAATGACCTGAAGCTCTTTCTATCGGTTGCCGCAGGCGGCAGCTTCTCCCGGGCGGCGCAGTTGTCCGGTGTCACGCAGTCGGCCATCAGCAAGCGCATCCTCGATCTGGAGCTGCGTCTGGGCCAGCGGCTGTTTGTGCGGCATGGTCGCGGCGCTGCGCTGAGCGAGGCCGGCCGGCTGCTGGTGCAACACGCCGAGTCGCTGTTGCGCGAGGCGGATGCGCTGCCGCAGCTGCTGCGTGGTGCATTGGCGCCGCTGCAGGGTGAGGTGCGCCTTGCGGTGCAGGCGTCGATCTCCTGGCCCCTCATGCAACATCTGCAGGCTGAGCTGGTCCCACGCCATCCAGATGTCCGCCTGCAAGTGGTCGAGGCACCGACACGCCAGATCGTCGAACTGATCCAGGAGGGGCGTGTTGACGTTGGCGTGTTGTCCGACTGGGGGCCAGACAAGCTGCCTCAGACCGACACCCTGTTTTCCTCGCGGTTACTGCTCGTCGGCCCGCCCTCAGATTCTCTGCTGGCGGCCAGGAGCGTCCGTTTTGCGCGTGTGCTGAATCTGCCGCTCATCGTGTCCCCGATGCCCAATGGGGCCAGGGTGCTGATCGAGGCCGCCGCGCGCGAGGCGGCGGGCAACCTGCACGTGGTGATGGAGATGCACTCGGTGCATCTGATCAAGAAGATGGTCAACGCCGGCTGGGGCTACACCGTGGCCCTGCGTGAATCTGTGCAGGAGGAACTGCAGCGGAAGTATCTGGCGGCATGTCCGATCACGGTGCCGGCGATGTCGCAGCGCTTCTACCTCTCGGTGGGCAATCGGCGCAAGGCCTCGGGTGCGATCGGGCTCGTGGCTGGCATGATTCGCCGGTGGCGACCGGATCAGTCGGCCTGAAACCCTGCCGACCGAACCCTTGCGCCACGCGCCTCACCGGTCGTTCCGGGTGGCTGGGTGGGCACCTTGCCTGCTTGTGCCAGGGCCATCCGCACCCGTTGCAATAACTCTGCATGCTGGCCTTCACCGGCTACGGCCGCGTTGCCCACGGGCCGTTCGGTCAGGGTAAAGTGCCCATGATCATCGCGCCCGCGCACAAGCATGGCAATCGGCTTGTTGTCGCCTTCCTGGCGCACCCGCGGCGCAACGTACCGAATCGCCAGGCCGATGCGCGGTTCGTCCGACTGGTTGGTCTTGGACCCGTGCACGATCCACAGATGGTGCAGCGAGATCTGGCCGGGCTTGAGTGCCAGGTCAACCGCCCGGGCTTCATCGACAGCCACCGTGATCTCCTGCCCACGGGACAACACATTGTTGTTGGCAAAGGTGTCGCGCTGCGGCAGATGGGGCTGCGTGTGCGAGCCGGGAATCACGCGCATGCAGCCGTTGGCAGGGGTCACCGGACCCAGCGCCACCCAGGCGGTGGCCACTTCCATCGGCGACAGGCCCCAGTAGGCGCCGTCCTGGTGCCAGCTGACAAAGGCTTGGTCGCCGGGGAATTTGACGAACCAGCTGGTGTTCCAGGCCAGCAGGTTCTGGCCGAGCACCTGCTCCACCGCATCCAAAATGGCTGGCTCGCGGGTAAGGGCATCGACCCATTCGAACACGAAGTGGGTGTCTGCATTGATCTGCCACTGGTCGCCAGGGTGCAGTGCCGCCAGGCGCTCCCGGTGCCGCGCCCGGAAGTCGAGGTACAGCGCGCGGTAGTGGGCGGCCTTGTCCGGTGACAGGGCGTCGATCGGGCACAAATAACCATCGCGGTCGAACTGGTGCCGGGCAGGGGTCTGCACAGAGGTCGAAGAGGGCATGCGCGTTCTACTTGCAATAGATGTCGAGACAGGCCTACAGGGCGTCGATCGGCACCTGCAGCCGGGCCGTTGGCAGGCATACGCCACCGCGCTCGCCCGGGACCGTGCTGCCGTAGCGTTGCGAATACACCGGCGGCAACGCGCGCGCCGGCACCGGTGCCAGCCATAGCCGAAGCAGGTGTCGGCGCCTTTCGGGCTCGTCCCAGTCCTCGAAGGCGGTGCGGTCGTGGAACAGAACGTGGTTGTGGACCAGCTGGATATCACCCGGCTCCAGGTCCATCAGGAAATGCATGGCCGGGTCGTTCGTCAGTGTGTCGAGCAGATCCAGTGCCTCGCGTTGCAGGGGGCTCAAACGCGGCGCATCGGCAAAGCGCTGGGCGGAGTCGATGTACTGACGATGGTAGATCGCCGAGAGTTGGCCCTGCGTGCCGCGCGGCCACCAGTTCATCACCGGGATGGTGAAGTACGGCCCTTGGTCGGGAGTGAACTCGCCGCGGCGGTCGGTGGCAACTGGCTCCAGGAGGGCTGCAGCCAGATCCGGCCGGCGGCGATGGACTTCCTTGAACAGCGTCGTGGATGACACCAGTGCCGAGCGACCGCCCGCGCGTGCGATCTGAAGGCACAGCAGTGCGACGATGTCGGCCGAGTCGGTGTGGAAGGTCTGGCGTTCGTCGGTCTGGTAGATGCGCACCGACGGATCGTCGGAGCGCAGGCCCATGTCGCGCACATGCCCGAGCAGGTGGCCCTGGGCGTTCTGCGGGCGCGCCGCACCCAGATGCGCCCCCAGGGCCAGAAAGGCGATCGCCGCCCGACGCCGGCTCCATTGCGCTACCGGCAGGCCGCGCAGCAGTGCGAAACCACGCCCATCGAGCACCTCTTTCAAGATGCTTTGCAGCCGTGGCGCCAGCAGCGGCAGCGGCGCATCTGCTGCGCCCAGACGCGTCAGGTCATGGCCGCGGGTGTCGAGCTGCTCTGCCAGTTGGCCGAGCTCGTGCAGTTCATCGGGCTGCAGTTGCACAATCCAGTCGGTGCGGGCGGCCATGTCCGGGCCATACCAATCGGTCGCGCTGCTGTGCCGCGCTGCCAGTGCAGCGTCGCCCAATACGTTGGCGGTCAAACCGTGATCTTTCTGGCCCGGGCCACCACCGGCCAGGATTCTGCTGCTGCGCCATCGCGCACCGCCCACACCTCGCTGTGCAGCGCCATCGTGGGGCAGACATGCCTCGGGATGCCGTAGACCACATCGCCGACCTGGTACTGGTCAGCGCGGGATGTCTTGACGACCAGATGCTCCTCGCTCTGGGTGGTGGCTTCGGCGTCTTCCAGGCCGAACAGGCGCACGCGCGGGTGCGGCATCTCGGAGCCCACCGCCTTGTGGCCCAGGTCGAAACACAAAAGCCCGGGCGCCGGCTTGCTGAGCACACGGGTCATCAGTAGGGCCGCATTGTCGAAATGGTGGTCGGGGCAAACGCCTTCCTGGCCGAAGTCCCACAACACGGTGGTGCCGGCGCCGACCTCGACCCCGCCTTTTTGCGCCATCAGCGCGAAGGTAGGGGTCCCACTGACCACCATGTTGGGTACCGGCAGGCCCTCGCCGAGCAGTTGCTCGCGCATGGCCCACACCGGCGCGAAGGCCTGCTCGGCAGCGGCCTCGAGGTCTTTCGGGTCGGCAGCGCGCAAGTGGCCGTCGTAGCCATGCAGGCCGGCTGGTAACACGCCAGGTGCCTTGCACAGGTCGCGGTACAACTGCAGGGCTGCCGGGCCGGGCAGGATGCCGCTGCGGTTCATGCCGACATTGATATCGACATACAGCGGCAGCACGATGTTCTCGGCCACCGCGGTGCTGCTGATCCTCGCCAGGTTGGCCCCGTCGTCAACCAGGCTCGACAGTTTGGCATCCGGAAAACGGCGCACCAGCGTGGCCAGACGGCGCACATTTGGCCCGACCGGCTGGTAGGCCAGCAGGATGTCGCGGCCACCGGCGGTGAGTGTCATCTCCACTTCGGCAATGGTGGACGCCTTGAACTTGCGGATGCCGGCAGCCAGTTTCATCTGGATGATCTGCGGCAGCTTGTGCGTCTTGACATGCGGTCGTAGGCGCTCGGCGCTGCCAGCCATCTGGATCATGCGCTGCAGGTTGGCCTGGATGCGGTCCGGGTAGACGAGCACGGCCGGAGTGGGAATTGCGGACGCGTTGGAGAGGGTGTACCAGTCGGCCATGGTTCAGTGGTCTTTCAGGGTGTGAAGAGGAATATCAAGGGCCTGACCCAGGGCGTCAAGTTCGGCGCAGGTTCGGCTGGCGAAACACCAGGCCACCGCAGCATGGGTGTCGGGTGCAAACATGTCGGGGCGTTTGCCGCCGGCGACACCGGCCAGGTCGCACAAGGCGGCCGCAAAGTGCGGCTCCAGTGCGGCGACGGCCACGCGGCCATTCTTGCAGGGGTAGATGCGGTAACCGGCATGGGCACCACCCACCGCACCGCTGGGCAGAGTCATGCCCCACTGGCGGGGCAGGCCGAGATAGGCCGATGCACTGGCCAGCGCGACTTCAAGGTACACGCCTTTGTTGCTGCGCTCTTTCAGCAGCACCGATTGCAACACCGCCTCGGAGGCCATCAGCGAGCCGCCCATGTCGGCGTACAGCGTGGGCGGGAGGTCGAGGCCGGCGACCAGATCGTTTTCGGCCATGTAGGTGAGGTCGTGGCCTGGCTCTTCGGCGCGCGCTCCATGGGCGCCGACGATGGCGACCTGCGACAGCGATGGGTGGCGTTTGTGCAATGCTTTCCAGGCCAGACCGAGTTTGGCCAGACCGGACGGGCGGAAGGAGGTCAGCAGCACGTCGCTGCGTGCCAGGTGCTTGTCGAGGACTTTCTGGTCGGCTTCGGTACGCAGGTCCAGCGAGAGGGTGTGGATATTCTCGTGGATGCTGGCGTAGGCCTCGGGGTTGTAGTGGCGCATCGGGTCGCCGACGGGCGGCTCGATCTTGGTACAGCGCGCGCCCATCGCGGCCAGCCGAACCAGGGCCATCGGGCCGGGAACATTCAGTGCCAGGCTGAGGATGCGGATGCCGCGCAGGGGCTTTGGGGGGTTCTTCGGTGGCATGCTGTGGCGCAATTTACCCTATCTCTTGCGGCTACCCTTCTGGCTGGACTTTGCACTACCTTGGCGGTGGCCCGCGTCGCGGCAGGCGGTGCCCGAACTTTCGGCACGCGGGCTGACCTTGCATGCCGGAGCGCCAGAGCGGACCGAGCACCGCAAGGCAGTCGGCGCGTTCAGCGCCCGACCGCCCCAGTGAAGCGCCGCACCCGGCCCCCACACGCCTTGGGCGACGCACCCGCATGCCGAGCCACGCCGGACGGTGCACAGACCCGGTCAATCGCCGAAATTCAGAGGCAGGCCCACATAGTTCTCCGCCAGCGCTCGGGACGCCGCTTCCGAGTGGACCAGGTAGTCCAGTTCCGCCTCCTGCACTTTCTGGCCGAAGCCGGCCGTGTCGGGGAAGCGGTGCAGCAGCGAGGTGAACCACCACGAAAAGCGCTCGGCTTTCCAGACGCGGCGCAGGCAGCGGTCGGAATAGTGGTCGATGCCGGCGTTGCTTTGCTCCTGGTAATGCTCGATCAGTGCGCCAGACAGGTACTTCACATCCGTGGCGGCCAGGTTCAACCCCTTGGCGCCGGTGGGCGGCACGATGTGGGCGGCGTCGCCGGCCAGGAACAGGCGCCCGAAGCGCATCGGCTCGGCGACAAAGCTGCGCAAGGGCGCGATGCTTTTCTCGATCGACGGCCCGCTGATGAGCTGCTCGCGCGCTTGCGGGTCCAGGCGGCTGCGCAGTTCGGTCCAGAAGGCCTCGTCGGACCACTGCTCCACCGTGTCGGTCAGCGCGCATTGCACGTAGTAGCGGCTGCGCGTGGGGCTGCGCATCGAGCACAAGGCGAATCCGCGCTCGGTGTTGGCGTAGATCAGCTCGCGCGACACCGGGGGCACGTCGGCCAGGATGCCGAGCCAGCCAAACGGGTAGACCTTCTCGTATGCGGTGATGGCACCAGCGGGCACGCTGGCGCGGCAGACACCGTGAAAGCCGTCGCAGCCAGCGATGAAATCGCAGTCCAGTGCATGCTGCAGTGTGCCCTCGGGGCCGTCGGTCTCGTAGTGCACGACCGGCTGCGCCGTGTCGAAGTCCTGGACACGCACATTCAAGGCGCTGTACACCACGGGCAGTTGCGCCGCGGTGCGGGCATCCATCAGGTCGCGCGTCAATTCGGTCTGGCCGTAGACCATCACGTTGCGGCCGCCGGTCAGGCGGTGCAGGTCGATGCGGTGGCGTTGGCCGCGGAAATGCATCTCGAAGCCGCCGTGGACCAGGCCTTCGCGGTGCATGCGTTCGCCGACACCGGCTTCATCGAGCAGGTCCACGCACACCTGCTCCAGCACGCCGGCCCGGACGCGGCCCAGAATGTATTCAGGGCCCTGGCGTTCGACGATCGTATTGGCAATGCCTGCGCGGGACAACAGCTGTCCGAGCAACAAACCCGAGGGGCCGGCGCCGATGATGGCAACCTGGGTACGCATGCGGGGAACTCCCTGTCAGATGGCTGTGCTTCAAGCTTATGCGGGCGGCGAACCGGCCCGAGGAACCTTGCGCGTCGCCTGTGCGATGATCAGCCAACTTGTGCGATGACCGCGCGATATTCGAGAACAGCAGCGCTGCCCCCATGGCTGACATCCCCTCCATCGCCAAGGCTGACCTGATCGAGGGCATGGCCAAGGGCCTTGCAGTTCTGGAGAGTTTCGATACCGAGCGACAGCGCCTCAATGCCACCCTGGCGGCACAGCGCACCGGGCTGAGCCGCGCCGCGGCACGCCGCCACCTGCTCACGCTGGCCCATCTGGGCTACCTGGAGACCGATGGCAGCTACTTCTGTTTGTCGCCGCGCGTGTTGCGCTTCTCGGGCAGCTACTTGTCCTCGGCCCGTTTGCCGCGGGTGCTGCAGCCGACGTTGAACCGCCTGGCAGGGACCACCCGTGCCTCCTTTTCAGCGGTGGTGCTGGACGCCGACGAGGTGGTCATCGTGGCCAACAGCGGCCAGGGTTTTGACGGCGCGCCGGGCGCCGCGACCCGGCTGCTCGCCTACGGCCTGCACCTGGGTGCGCGACTGCCGGCACATGCCACATCCACAGGGCGTGTGCTGCTGGCGAACCTGCCAGCGCCGGAGCGCACGGCCTGGCTCAAGGGGCGCACACTGCCCCGGCTGACAGCCCACACCACCACCAGCCTGAAGGATCTGCGCAGAGTGCTCGACCAGGTACGTGCCGACGACTGCTGCCTGGCCAGCGAGGAGCACGAACCCGGCGTGCATGCGGTGGCAGTGCCAGTGCGCAACATGCAGGGGCGCGTGCTGGCTGCGCTGAACGTCGTGCTGCCCGGAGCCTGCGCCGAGCCCGCACACACGCTGGCCCAGTGGCTGGGGCACCTGCAGCAGGCTGCGCGCGAACTGCGGCCCTTGCTGTAGGCTCAGCGGACGCCGCCTTCCGCGTCGATCCTGGCTGATATCAGGCAACCGAATTCGCGCGCAAAGTCGACCGAGATACGGGCATGTACGGCCCCTTGGCGGTCGTAGAAGCGCTGGATGCCAGACCGGCCGAACACACCTTCATGCCAGATATTCGGGTGGATGTACAGCCCTTGCAGCCCGGTGAAGCGGAAACACACGAAGCGCTCGGGCGTGATGTCGTCGCCTGGCAGTGCCAGCGGCACGAGGAAGGGCCGGGCCTCGAGTGGAAAGAACAGCTGCCCGCCGTCCGGGTGGTAATTGGCATGCCACAGCATCATGCGCTGTGGCTTCTGGTTGTGGTCGGTGCGCGCGTGTTCGGGTGCTTGCGCATAGGCCAGGATGTAGTGGCCACCGACGGCATCGTTGCGGCCGTAGAGGATGTCGCCCTGCCAGTCGCTCACGAACACGCCCTCGGTGGTGCCGGCTTCGTCACCGGTGTCCTCGTCCACCGTGCGCCAGCCGGCGGCGGGCCAGCGCACGATCTCGACCTGACAGTCCTTCAGGTCATCGACCAGATGGCCGTAGCCCTGCAGGGATTCGGCGCTGGCGTCGATCACCGGCATCTCGACGATGCGCAGACCTGCGGGAAGGTCGGGGTTCAGGTAGTTCGGGGCCTTGGCCATTGTGCACGCAGGGGTGGTCGGTTGGAGCTGCGCGTCTATTGCATCGCGGCACTGCGCAACGCAGCGCCGCTGAGCCGCTCGCCCTGGTGGTGCGCCGCGATCAGCTTGCACATGGCGGCATTGCGCGGCGCCTTGCCACCCTGGCGGACTGCCAGGCGAACGATGGCGCCGCACAAGTCGTCAATCTCGGTGCGCCGGCCCTGCTGCAGGTCGTCCCACATCGAGGAGCGGGCCAGTGGGTCAATACGCAGCATGCGCCGGGCGAGCAGGCGAAAAATCCAGTTGGGCAGCCGCAGCAGACGTGGCAACAGGTCGGGTGGCACGGTTGCGATCTGGGCCGGCCGGATGCCGGCCTGGCGCATCACGGCCAGCGCTTCGTCTTGCAGGTCGGCCAGCACGCGGCGGTAGTCGCGGTCGAGCAGTTGCGCGCGCAGGGGCAGATCGGACAAGGCATTGACCGGGTTGTTCAGGTTCAGCAGCAGCTTGCCCCACTGCACGGGCCGCATGTCATCGGCCAGTTCGGTGGGCAGACCGCAGGCGTCCATTAGCAGGGCCATCTCGCGCGTGACCGGGTGGCACTCTAAGACGAGTTGCCCGCTGGTGGCGCGGTGCGCATGGCAAGGGCCGGGCTGCACCACATGGAAGGCCACCATGCCGGCAATTGTCTTCATGCGGGGTGCGATGGCCGCGATGCGGGCTACGTTGTCGACACCGTTCTGCAGCGACACCACCAGTGTCCCCGGCGGGCAGCAGACCAGGAGTTCGAGTGCAGCGGATTCGGTGGCGCCGCCCTTCATGCACAGCAGCACGACGCAATCGGGCGTCATCGGCACTTGGGCCAGCGAGTTGCACAGGCGCATGGCACTCGGAACCAGGTGGGTCTGGAAGCGATCCAGGTCGCTGACCCGCAAGCCCTGGCGCTGGATATCGTCGGTCACCCGGGGGTGGCCGACCAGGGTGACCTGCCGCCCGCCCGCCGCCAGCCTTCCTGCGACATAGCAGCCGATGGCACCTGCGCCGTGGACTATGAAATGCATGGGCGCTGTTTTATCTGTTTTTCGGCCCCAGCGCCAGCAGCAGGGCACTTGCGCAGGCGGCCATCGACACGCCGTGCAGCGGCCCCAGAGGCTCGCCGTTGACGATGGCCCCCGAGACCATTGCCACCACCGGCACCAGCACCGAAGACAGCCCGGCGATATTGGCCGGTAGCAGGCCCACGATCGAGAACCAGCACACATTGCCAATACACATCGGCACCAGCGTGATCCAGGCGATCACCGCCACCGTCTGCCAGCTGGGCATGAACCATTGCCAGTCGCCCCATACCAGTGCGCCGACAACCATCGGCACCGCGCCCAGCAGCAGTTGCCAGCCGGTCAGCACCAGCACCGGAACCTGCACATTGCCGCGCTTGAGGATCAGGGTGCCGATCGCCCAGCCGATGGCCGACAGCAGACCGACTGCCAGGCCCAGGGGTGCCTGTGCATAGGCCTGGAAGCTCTCGACCATCAGCAGCGCGACGCCTGCGCCGCCGAGTGCCAGGGCCAGCACCAGGCGCCCACTGAGGTGCTCGCGCAGCACCGCCCAGGAAATCAGTGCCGACCAGAGGGGCATGGTGAACCCCAGCACGGCTGCTTGGCCCGACGGGATCAGCAAGGTGGCATAGGTGCTGGCCAGATTCCATATGACGAGGTAGCACAAGGTGCCGAGCACCACCGTGCGCCAGTAACGGCGCGGGATCCCCATGGGCTGCCCGCGCAGGCGTGCGATCGTCAGCAGCAGCAGGCCGGAGCCGACCATGGCCACGCTGCGGAAGGTCCAGATCGACACCTCGCGTACCGCATGCGGAAACAGCGGCCAGTTGGTGCCCCAGACGATGGTCAGCACCACCAGCAAGACAACGGCGCGCCGGGGGATGGTGGGGGAGGGCATCAGGGCATTGTGCGGTAACTGACCGGAGATTGTCGGCCTATTCAGGGCGATGGCACGCAGCGGCGCCTTGCGCTAGACTGGTCAAGGTCCGATCCATAACCCTACAGGCACACGCGTTGGAGCAGTGAACACGCCCGGACTCAAACATCGCCTCTCGGCCATTCTGATGGCCGACGCGGCCGGCTTTGCCCGGTTGATGACTGCAGACGACCAGGGCACGGTCGCCGCACTGGATGCTGCGCGCGCGGTTTTTCGCAGCCATGTCGACGCCAACCAGGGCCGCATCATCGACATGGCCGGTGATTCGGTGCTGGCCGTGTTCGATACCGCGGGGGGCGCCGTCGCCGCAGCATTGACGGTGCAGGAAGCACTGGCCGAACAGGCGGCCGATGTGCCTGATGACCGCTGCATGCGGTTTCGCATTGGGGTGCACCTGGGCGATGTGATCGAAAAGCCCGACGGCACCATCTATGGCGACGGCGTCAATATCGCCGCCCGACTGCAGAGCCTGGCCGATCCAGGTGGAATTACCGTGTCGGAGTCGATCCGCACGGCCGTCAAGGGTCGTCAACACGGCGCCGGTTTCGAGGATCTCGGCGAGCAGCAGGTGCGTAACATCGGCGATCCGGTCCGTGCCTGGCGTGTGCATCCTGGTGGTGCAACCTCGTTCGGCTCGTCCTCCCTGTCCTTGCCTTTGCCGCTGCAGCGCGACACCGATCCCGCAACCTCCATGGGCCTGCGTCTGCCAGACCGGCCGTCCATCATGGTGCTGCCGTTCACCACGATGGGCAGCGACCCCGAACAGGATTACCTGACCGATGGCCTGGTCGAGGAAATCATCACCGAGCTGTCGCGCTTTCGTCGCCTGTTTGTCATCGCCCGCAACACCGCATTTACCTACAAGGGAAAACACGTCGACGCCACTCGGGTAGGCCGCGAGCTTGGCGTGCATTTTTTGCTGGAGGGCAGCGTGCGCCGCGCTGGCAACCGGGTACGGATCTCGGCGCAGCTGATCGACGCCCAATCCGGCCATCATGTCTGGGCCGAGCGTTATGAAGACGTGCTCAGCGATGTGTTCGAGTTGCAGGAGCGCATCACGCGCCAGGTCGTCAGCACCATGGTGCCGGAGATCGAAGCGGAAGAAATGCGCCTGTCCGAACGCGGACAACGCCGCTACGCCGAAACCGACGACATGGCCTGGCGCGCCGCCAAGGCCCTGCAGGACACCGTGTTCGGTGGCGCTCCCGAGAGCTCGCTTCAGGCGATCGAACTTGCCGCGCAGGCGATTGCGATGGACCGCAACTGTGCCCTGGCCTGGCATGTACTGAGCAACGCCCATTCCTGGCGTGTGTTCATGGCCTGGGCATCCGACCGCGCCACCGAGCTGGCCGTGTCGCGCCATGCGGCGGACATGCTGCTGTCGCTGGCACCCAACGACAGCCGCTCGTACTTTCAGCGCGGCATCGCCCAGGAGATGGCGGGTGAGTCAGCGCCAGCGGCCGCCGACCTGCGCCAGGCCATGGCCCTGAACCCGAATGACGCCACGGTACTGTTTTTTCTGTCGTTTGTTGAGGCCGCCGAGGGCCGCACCGCGCAGGCCAAGGTGCTCGCCACGCAGGCCATGCGCATGAGCCCGAAAGACCGCTGGGTCAGCACCGCGCATCTGGCCCGTGCCGTGTGTGCCTACCTCGAACGCGATTGGCAGGCATTGCACGACTGGGCCGACCTGGCCATCCAGGCCCAGGCCACGCACCCGATCCGCCGGGTGCTGATGATCGCCTTTGCCGCCGAGGTGGGTGACGCGCCGCTGATGCGCAAGCATCTTGGCCGGCTGCAGGCGGTGGCGCCGGATTTCATTCCCAGCCTGTTTCGCGGAGACTATCGGCCTTTGCATCGCCCCGAGCAGATGCAGCTGTTGCTCGACAGCCTGCGCAAGGCCGGTGTGGAAGCAAGCCGCAGCCCGACAGGCTAAGCTGCTACTAGCCTGCCCAGCCGGCAACCTTTTTTCTGCGTCGCTGGAGGATTCTGGTATCAACGCAAATGCTGCCCGAAAAACGCCAGGGTGCGGGCCCAGGCCTGGCTGGCGCAGGCCGCGTCGTACTTCAGAAATTCCAGCCCCTTGGACTCGGCGGTCTCATTGGCAAAGGCGTGTTTGGCGTGGTAGCGGTGAAACTCGTATCGCACGCTGGCATCGGCCAGCTTCTTTTCGAGTGCGTCCACGCCGGCAATCGGGAACGGCACATCTTCGATCGCCCAGTGCGCTAGCAGCGGGGCGGTGATTTTCGAGGCGTCGATGAATTCCAGCGGCGGGTAGCCGTAGTAGGGGACTGCCGCGTCGACTTCTGGCACGAACACTGCGGCCAGCAGCGTCAGCGCACCGCCCATGCAATAACCCGTGACGCCCACCCTGGAGCTGCCCGAACCCTTCAGAAACTGCACCGCGCCCCGGACATCCTGCCCCGCCGCATCGCCGAAGTTCAGGTCATTCATCAGGTGCTCGGCCTCATTCGCCGCCAGGGCGACCTTGCCGCGGTACAGGTCGGGCACCAAGGCGCGATAACCCGCCGCGGCCAGTTGGTCTGCCACGCCCTTGATCTGGTCGTTCAGGCCCCACCATTCCTGGATCACGACTACACCGGGGGCCTTGGCTCCCGCTGCGGGTTCGGCGAGGTAACCGTCGACGGTCTGGCCGTCCGGCCGTTGGAACTGGATCGTGTTGCCCATGGCTTGCTCCTTGTGGCTGTGAGTGCTGGAATTGCAGCGTATTGTGCGCTCGCGCCACCGCCTGCAGACTCGGTATAACCCCTCAGGCGGCGCGCCTGATGGCGGCTACACTGAACTTCCCGCTGCGGGCGACTGCGGTCGATATCCGAATCTAGGAACTCCCACATGGCGATCAGCAGGAAGACCGGGGCCAGGCAGGTGCGTGGTGCCCGCGGCACCTGGACACAGCGCCAGTTCAACAGCTTCTGCCTTCGCCTCCATGGGCAGCAAGGTATCGCCGCGTTGCTGCAGTTCGTCGCCCGTGAGGTGGCGCGCCTGCTGGCTGCGCAGCGCGTGCTGCTGGTGCTGGAACCGGCACAAGGCCCGCAGGTGGTCGCGTCTCAATTGCCGGCAGGAGAAATCGAAGCGGCGCTGCTGAAAGCCATTCTTCCCTGGCTGAGCGAAGCGCGCCGCACCGGCAAGCCGAGTCTGCGCCACGGGCCCGATGGCGTTAGCCCGCAAGAGCAGCGTTCCTGCCTGGTTGCACCTTTAATGCTGGGCCGCAAGCGCACTGGTTACCTGTATGCAGATGTGGAAGGATCGCGCGGCCGTTTCGATGACAGCGCCTGTGACCTGCTCACATTGCTGGGCGCCCAGGTCGCCCAGGCGCTGGACAATGCGCGCCGTATGCAGGCTCTCGAGATTGCCAGGCAGCAGGAGTCTTCTGCCCTGGTCGCCGCGCTGGATGGTCAGAGCGTCACAGCTGAAGTGCTCAAGCTGATCGGCAGCTCAACCTTCGACCTTGATGCGGTGCTGCAAACCCTGACCGAGAGCGGGGCCCGGCTGTGTGGCGCCGACTTCGCGGTGTTGTTCCGACCGATCGGCGACGGTGGTTTCGCGCCGGTGGCGCCCTACAACATGCCGGGTGCATTTCTGGCGGCGTTGAAGGCCCGGCCAATCCGCGCGGGGGATGGGTCCCTGACCGGGCGCGTCATCCAGGAACGGCGGGTGCTGCAACTGGAGGACCTGCAAAAAGATCCTGGTTATCGGAGTGACCTGGCCGGTGCCGCCAGCTTTCACACCATGCTCAGCGTGCCCTTGCTGCGGGACGGCGAGATCGTGCTGGTGCTGACGATCGCCAGGCTTGGTGCCACCCGCGCCTTCACCGGGCAGCAGATCGACCTGCTCACCACCTTCGGCGACCAGGCCGTGATCGCGATCGAGAATGCGAGACTTTTCAACGAGCTGGAGGCGCGCAATCGCGAGATGTCCGAGGCACTGGCGCACCAGCAGGCTTCAGCTGCCATCCTGGGTGTCATCAGCACGTCGGTAGCCGATGCACAGCCGGTGTTTGACAGCATCTGCGCAAGCATGGAGCGACTGTTTCCAGCATCTGAACTGATTATCAATGCACTGCAAGGCGACGGTTTGCTGCACTGGAAGGCCGGAAGCGGCGAGAAGGCCGACCGCATTCGCGCGCTATTTCCAATGCCATCGCCAAGCCAGGTCGTGCTCACGGGCATTGCCTCCTATTGGCCTGACATGCTGTATGGCGATGGTGTGCCCGAAGGCGTCCGCGCCGCCGCGCGCCTGCTCGGGATCAATGCGTCAATGCTCAGTGCCGCGATGGTGGCCAACGGGCAGATTTTCGGCACCATTGCCGCCCTGCACCTGGACATGCGCCCGTTTACTGACAAGGACGCGAGACTGATAAAGACCTTCGCCGACCAGGCGGTCATCGCAATCCAGAACGCGCGCATGTTCCACGATACCCGCGAGGCGCTGGAACACCAGACGGCCACAGCCGAGGTGTTGAAGGTCATCAGTCAGTCTCCCGGCGACGAGCAACCGGTGTTCGATTCGATTCTGCGCACGTCTTCGCGCCTGCTGGATATCGCCGGTGCAGCGGTCATGCGCCGCGATGGCAACACCTTCAAGGTCGTGGCGATCTCCTTTGGCGCCTACGCCGGGCGCAAGCCGTCCGGGGCAACGCTGTCTATCGACCCTGCCGCCCACCTGCCTGCCCGTGTGTTTTTGAGCAAGAAGGCCCTGCACGTTCCGGACTGGGGAGCCTATCCCTTGCCCGATTTCGACAAGCGCGTCTTCGAGATCGACGGCATCCGCTCGTCGCTCATGCTGCCGATGCTGCGCGACGACGAGTGTATTGGCGTGCTCACCGTGATGCGCACCGACGTGAAAGCCTTCAGCGAGAAGGAGATCGCGCTTTTGCAGTCCTTCGTCAACCAGGCCGAGATCGCCATCGAGAACGTGCGCCTGTTCGAAGAGACCCAGGAGGCGCTGGAGCAGCAAACCGCGTCTGCCGAAGTGCTGCAGGTGATAGGCAACTCCGTGGCCGACACCGCGCCGGTGTTCGAGAAGATTCTGGACAGCTGCCAACGCCTGTTCAAGACCGACCAACTCGCGATCTACCTGGTGCGCGAGGACGGACAGGTGCATGTCGGCTCCCTGCGCGGGGAGTGGATACAGGGCATGTCGGCCACCTTGCCCCAGCCGCTGGATCAGACCGGAACCGGGCGTGCCATCCGGGAGCGCCGTGCGGTCTACATTGCCGACGCGGCGGCGAGCCCGGAACTGGCCGTGACGGTGCGCGACGCGCTGCAGCGCCTTGGCAACTATTCCGTCGTGTTTGCGCCCATGGTGTGGAACGGCCAGGGCATCGGTTCGGTGGCGGCGGTGCGCCATCCGCCCAGCCCGTTCACCGAAAAAGAGATCGCGCTGCTGCAGACCTTCGCAGACCAGGCCGTGATCGCGATCCAGAACGCGCGCCTGTTCCATGAAACCAGACAGGCATTGGAGCAGCAGACCGCATCGGCCGAGGTGCTCAACGTGATCAGCAGCTCGGTGGCGGACACGGCGCCGGTGTTCAAGGCCATCGGAGAGGCCTGCCAGCGGCTGTTTGCCGGCGATTCGGTGGTGCTGTCTCTGGTGGACGAGCAGGGCCAGGTTCGCCACGTACACCAGGCCTCGCCGCCCGGAATTTCGCGCGAGGACCATGAGTTCACGTCGGCGCGGCTGAACAAGGGGTTCCCGCGCCCACTGGCCCAGTCCTACCAGTCTTACCCGCTGCGCAAGCGCCGTGTCATCCACTATCCCGACATGTTGCATGGCGCGGGTGTGCCCGAGGCGATGCGCCAGATCGGGCGCGACGTGGGCAACTTTTCGATGCTGATTGCGCCCATGCTCGCCGAGGACCGTGGCATCGGCACCATCCACATCGTGCGCGTGCCACCGCGGCCGTTCAACACCAGGGAGTTTGCGCTGCTGCAGTCGTTCGCCGACCAGGCGGTGATCGCGATCCAGAACGCGCGCCTGTTCAATGAGACCAAAGAGGCCCTGGAGCAGCAGACGGCTACGGCCGAAGTGCTGCAGGTGATCAGCAGCTCGGTGGCCGATGCAGCGCCGGTGTTTGACAAGATTCTGGACAGTTGCGAAAGGCTGTTCGACTCCGACGAACAAGGTGTCGTGGTGATCGGACAGGACGGCCTGGTTGCGCTGGCCGCGCACCACGGCAACGCGCTGGCCGTGCTGCAGGAGTACTATGCGCGCGGGATTCCTGCGGCATCCTATGTGCGCAGCATACTGCGCGGCAAGCCGATCCACGTGGTCAATGCGCTCGATCCAGCGGTGCACCGCGATTTGCGCGAGGTGGCCGAATTGCTGAACCGGCCAGGCGTCGACTTCGGTGCCTATTCGCAGGTCCTCGCGCCGATGGCGTGGGAGAAAACGGCCGTGGGATGGCTATATGTGATCCGCAAACCCGCGACCGGATTCAGCACCAAAGAGATCGCGCTGCTGGAAACCTTCGCCGACCAGGCCGTCATCGCGATCCAGAACGCGCGCCTGTTCAACGAGACCAAGGAGGCACTGGAACAGCAGACCGCCTCGGCCGCAGTACTGCAGGTAATCAGCCAGTCGGTGTCGGACTCCCGCCCCGTGCTCGAAAGCATATTGGGCAGCGCGCAGCGGATCCTGAACACCAACTACGTCAATATCGGGCTGATCGGGGGCGATGGTCTGGTGCATCTGGACCTCAACCCGGTGCCGCAGTTTTCCGACGATGCGCTGGTCCCCAAGGTGGTGGAATACCTCCAGCGCAGATTTCCGGCGCCATTGCGCGCGTCGATGCACGGGTACGTTGCGCACAAGCGGGTGGTGCTCCACTATCCGGACGTATTGCAGGGCGAAGGTGTGCCGGCCGACGTGCGTGAAGCGACCCGGTGGATGGGAAACCATTCCGAGTTGTACGTACCCCTGGTCTGGAAGGGCAAGGGCATTGGCGCATTCGGCGTTGCGCGTTTTCCGGTCAAGCCGTTCACCGAGAAGGAGATCGGGCTTATCAAGATCTTTGCCGACCAGGCGGTGATCGCGATCCAGAACGCGAACATGTTCAAGGAGACGCAGGAAGCCCGCGCCGCCGCCGAAACCGCCAACGAAGCCAAGAGCAGCTTCCTGGCCACCATGAGCCACGAGATCCGCACGCCGATGAACGCGGTGATCGGCATGAGTGGTCTGCTGCTCGACACGCCCCTGAACGCCGAGCAGCGCGACTTCGCCAGCACCATCCGCGACAGCGGCGACGCGCTGCTGACCATCATCAACGACATCCTCGACTTCTCCAAGATCGAGGCCGGGCGCATGGACATCGAGGCGCACCCGTTTGACATCCGCGAGTGTGTGGAGTCGGCGCTCGACCTGATCAGCACGCGCGCCGCCGAGAAACGGCTCGACATCGCCTACCTGTTCGAGGGTGAGGTGCCGGTGGCGGTGAATGGCGACGTGACGCGGCTGCGCCAGGTGCTGCTCAATCTGCTGGCCAATGCGGTCAAGTTCACGGAGGCTGGGGAAGTGGTGTTGACGGTGACGGCTCGGCCCGTCTTCGATCCGGCTGAACTCTCTTTTCCCGATCAGGGCCAGCGCGCTTCTCCCGTTCGGGCTGAGATTTCGCCTTCCGATCAGACTGATCTCGCTTCTCCCGTTCGGGCTGAGCCTGTCGAAGCCCCCCTTCGACAAGCTCAAAGCGAACGGAGTGGGGCTCGCGC